>ORJL010314137.1_pt1 | contig 103227 bp, 107 predicted proteins | sample 1779941 | NCBI WGS metagenome assembly ORJL01 (sample SAMEA104232317, study PRJEB22302) | groundwater metagenome | biome: forest; feature: aquifer; material: groundwater | place: USA | collected 2011-08-07 | depth 5.8 m | reverse complement strand
CTGGGACTTGTCTGCTGCGAGATACCAGCGACCGCGGATCTCTTTCGGGTAGGTAACAGGGTTCATGGGGTGATTTCCTAATAGTTAACAGGTGTTACCCATCAGTCTACCGAGTGTCACCCCTAAGTGTTAACTGTACGGTTTGTTGCAGCCGGAGTGAAAATATGGTAGACTCGATTTCCGACTATGGACGGTATTTTGTCGAACAAGAAAACACAAATGTCAGGTAAGGTCCGCAGTTTTTCTGGAGCGGGTAAGGGGAATCGATCCATGGGCAGCGACGACCTGCCACTGGCAGCTCGTCGGACGCTCGGACTTCGTTGGGCTCGTCCTCGCTTCTGCCCTTCAATTCCTTATGCTTCGGATCGGCAATCAAAACCTCAAGACACAATCAACCTTCGCCGAATGTTTGGAGCGGGTAAGGGGAATCGAACCCCTGACTCAACCTTGGGAAGGTCGCGTTTGACCACTAAACTATACCCGCGCGTGATTACTCCACAAATCTCTCGATGGCGACGGCCACTAGTATATGGGCTCTTGGGGGGGCTGGCAAGCCTGCTGGCCGTTGTATCGCCAGCTACGGCTGAAGAGACTGCCGCGCAAGCTTTTTCTGCCGAGGTCATTCAATCAGGTCAGACCTTTAAGCTTGAGGATGGCGCGAAAGTCGGAATTTTCCCGGGCGCGATTACAACCGATACGACCATCACCTGGACGGTCAGTGAAGAAACTATACCAGTTTTGCCAGCCCATCGAGAAATCCTTGGTAAAGTCTATCGTTTAACGGTCGCTGGCCCAACCGAATTTACGGCCGGGATGGTTCGTCCCGCCGCGGTGGTTCTTCCGTACGGCTCAAGTTTTTGGAACCGTCAGATTTGGCAATATGATCGGGTCGCGAAGTCCTGGTCGCCCTTGCGGACGAAAATTAATACCGCCCAAAATTTTGCGAGCGCCGGGTTGAAAAAGACCGATGTCCTGGTCGCGGTCGTTGAGAACCGGAAACTTCAAGAGGGGATTGCCTCGTGGTATTGCCGGAATTACTGCTCCCAACGCTACCCGATTCTCCACGCAACCTCAAATGACTTTCCGGTCGGGTCGATGGTACGCGTCACCAGCACCGAAACCGGACGAACCGTTGATGTAAAACTTATTTCGAAATGGGGCCAACCGGCCGGGCGGGTGGTCGATTTATCCTGGGCGGCCTATAGCGCGTTGCGAACGACGAATAAGGGCGTCACCCGCGTGACCGTCAAACCGGTGCCGGCAAAAGTCCTTGGAATTTCGGTTTCGACAAAAACGCTGGCTCCGAAAATAGAAACGATTCCGGCCCTGACCGTGGAAAAAAACAACTCCCGACCGTTTCCGGCGATTACCGCCCGCGGTTTTTACGTCATGGATCAGGGGACTGGCACCGGGCTAGCCGAATACAATCCCGACGGAAAACAACCAATCGCCAGCTTAACGAAACTGATGACTGCGGTTGTTTTTCTCGATACGCAACCGAACCTGAAAGACGATTTTGTGTACGCCGTTGGAGATGGTACCGGTATGGGGCACAACACCCTGCTGGTGCGGCCAGGCGATCGCCTGCTTATCCGGGATCTTTTTTATTCAAGCTTAGTCGGCTCGGCGAACAACGCCGCGACGGCTCTCATCCGAGCCTCGGGTTTATCGCGCGAGGAATTTGTGGTCCGAATGAACGCGAAGGCGACCGCCTGGGGGATGACCAATACGACCTTTACTGAGGCCAGCGGGTTAAGCGAGCACAATGTCTCGACGCCACGCGACCTGGCTATTCTAGCCAGCAAGTCTTTTCATGAGTATGAGCCTATTCGATTCGTGACGGTTAAGTCAGGGTATAGTTTTACCGCTTCTATGTCAGGCCTGCATTCTTTCAAAACGACGGATAAGCTCATTGGAAGCCCTTTGTTAAGCTCGGCTCTCACCATCACCGGCGGGAAAACAGGCTATATCGACGAGTCAAAATATACCTACATCATCCGGACAAAAAATTCTCAGGGAGCACAAGTGATAACCGTTCTTCTAGGTACGGCGGATAAAATTCAACGTTTCCGTGACGCGGCCGCGATTGCCAACTGGGCTTTCGCCAACCATACCTGGAAATAATGGTCCCGTTAGAAATTTCCCATTTAAATACGTTAACATTCGATCTAGGATCATATATGAAAGTAGATTTCTAACGGGATGGTTACCCTCGAACACGTCACAAAAATTTACCAAAAGGATTCAATCGGATTGGAAGATGTTTCGATTGAGATCAATGCCGGCGAGTTCATTTCCATTGTCGGCCAATCGGGTTCGGGAAAAACGACGCTGGCCAAGCTGATCATCGCCGAAGAACGGCCGGACAAGGGCAAGATCATCATCGGCGGCTGGGACATTACCCATATCAAGCACCACGAAATCCCCGATCTCCGGCGCCAGATCGGCGTGGTGTTTCAGGACTTCAAACTTTTGCCGCGTAAAACGCTCTATGAAAACGTCGCCTTTGCCCTGCAAGTTTCCGGGGAGGCAACCAGCCGCATTGCTACGGTCGTGCCGCAACTCTTAAAAATCGTCGGATTGGAACAAAAAATGGAGCGCTACCCGCGGCACGTCTCCGGCGGCGAACAACAACGGGTGGTGATTGCCCGCGCCCTGGCCCATCGACCGAAACTCCTGGTCGCCGACGAACCGACGGGAAACCTTGACTCGATTAATGCCCAGGAAATTATTTCCCTCCTGCAAAAAATCAATGAATTCGGTACGACCGTTGTCCTGGTGACCCATAATAAAGATATCGTCAATATGTTGAAAAAGCGGGTTATTACCCTTGATCATGGCCATGTCATCGCCGACCAACGGGCCGGAAAGTATTTACTGTAACCTATGATTACCCTCTGGCGGATGATCACTTTCGGCGTCCAGAATTTCTGGAGGAATATTTGGTTATCCGTTGTGACGGTCATCATCCTGACGCTGAATCTTTTTCTAATGAGCCTGGTGGTCGGGTTGAACGTCGTCGGCGACCAGGCCCTTGCGGCGGTCAAGGAAAAGGTCAATTTATCGGTCTTTTTTACCGCCACGACCTCAGAAGAGCAGGTTGAAACAATTCGCCAGGAGTTACTGCAAAAACCGGAAGTTAAATCGATCGCCAAAATCACCCGCCAACAACATCTTGATGACCTGAAAAAAGCCTATCCTAATTCCGGACTAGTCAATGCCGCGATTGAACTGCTCGGTGAGAATCCGCTTGGACCCGGTTTGGTGGTAACCGCTCGCTCATTTGACGGGTACAGCGGTGTTGTCCAAGCGTTGCAGGATTCCAAATATGAAACAGTGATTGAAGACACCGGCAACGATTTTGAGGCAAATCGCGATGTCATTAACACGATTGATCATACGGTCGGCCGATTGCGGATTGCCGCCATCTGGTTGAATCTTTTCTTTGCCTTGATCGCCGTCCTGATGGTCTTTAATACCATCCGGGTCAATATTTACACCCACAGCGACGAAATCGGCATCATGAAACTCGTCGGCGCGTCGGATACGTTCGTTCGCGGCCCGTTTGTCGTCACAAGCATGATGTATGGTTTGCTGGCGGCCATCCTGACAACATTGATTTTCGTTCCGATTCTCACCGTCACCAACCCGTTCCTGAATTCATTCTTTGCCGGGTATGACATTAACATTCTTGGATATTACTATAGCCACGTTTGGTTAGTCTTGGGCTTAGAAGTTCTAGTCGGCTGCGGTTTATCGGTGCTTTCATCGCTGTTTGCGATTGGACGGTATTTGCGGGTCTAGGACTTGAAGTTGGGACGACAATCTGGTATCCTGCCGAGTTCGTGGACGATGTATTACACTTACGTTTTAAGAAGTCAAAAAGACAGAATACACTACACTGGAAGCGGTGCCGACCCGTATACGAGATTGCTTCGGCACAACAACGGTGGTTATCGTTTCACGAAAGGTCATCGTCCTTGGAAATTGGTATATACCGAAGGGTTCTCATCGCGTACTGAAGCTAGACGCCGTGAGAAATTTCTTAAAAGTGGTCAAGGTCGAAAGTTTCTTGATAATGTACTAGGAGCAGGATAAGAGCCCCCCTCTGCTCCGGGATCGTCTAATGGTAGGACACCGCCCTTTGGAGGCGGGTATCTTGGTTCGAATCCAGGTCCCGGAGCAGAGGGGAGCTTGGCATTTCATTTACCTTTTGCGCCAGAGGCGCACTCGCCTTTGGCGAGGGAGGCGGGTATCTTGGTTCGAATCCAGGTCCCGGAGCCCTGCCCGCAATACGTCTCTAAAAGAGGCGGATTGTTGGCGTATAGAGCCATTTTTTGACGGTTCTAACTTTGCCGGATTTAGGACGACGCCTTTATTAAGCTTATCAATGGCAAATGGCGAAACATCTATGGAAACATAAACTTTCTTCGGACACGTTTCGGACAGGTCAAGATTTTCAATCTCGATGTTTAAGGGGTCGCCGATCTGCACCGGAATATTTTATATTAGCTTAGGCAGGATGGTCTGCCTATTGTTTTGGGCTGGTAAAGGCAAAGAAAGTATTACTTTTCACTCCCGAACAAAAGCCGAATGGGGAGTTGACCAACCGGGAAAGAAGGAATATACTACTCGTCAACAGTTACATATATGTCCTCCGGATTATTATCGGTTCGAAGGGCGCGCAAGCCGCCATATCTTGTGTCTGGGGCTGTTCTGTCTTTCGGTCGCGTGTTGACCGAGAACTTCATTGGCATTTCCGGCTGAAGTACCTTGACAAGCCAGGGGGGTAAACAACGGGCGTATCTGCCTAGGGTTCCGTGTTGTTCTTAGTTATAAAGTGTGTCAGCTCTAACCAAGGAGAGTCATGAATACGCTAGGAGTGGTCGCGGTGGGTTGCTTACGCTGTGCCGGCCCGATCGGCCAGGCCAATAGTCCACTGTGCGGTACCTGTACCACCGAAGTCCAAGCCGAAGCCTTGAAACAGGTCGGCCAGCCGACCCGTAGTTGTTGGGTCTGTCGAACGCCGGTCGAACACGCATGCCGTTCGGTCAAGGTTATGGTCGGTGCCGAACAGTACACTATTCAGGTGGTGGATATGCACGAAGCCTGCGGCAATCGCTTCGTTGAGCGTCTGCAGATCTTAGCGACGACGAAGTGCAGTCAGTGCGGACGGCAGCCGATTTTGCGAGGAATCGGGCCGTCCGTCTGCTCGGACTGCCGGTTTGAACAACGGTTGATTTCAGCCGGACAGGTCAACTTCCAGTTTCATCACGTAGACTTGGTGTCTTAAACATCGAACGGATGAACTGATTCCGTCACCCGATGACTGATAAGGAGACTGCTATGAACGACAAGTCTAAGGGTCCGCATGAGTCGATTGAAATCAGCCACATTTCCGGGCATTTCATCAACGGCGCCAAGGATACACACGCTATCAGCCAGCGCATCACGGCCGATAGTCAGTCCATGACGGCCTATACGAATGTTGGTGGCGATGGAAATGTCGGCCAATCCGGTTTCGGTCCGACCACCGGCTCCAAGAAGTAATCAACGTACTTTCTATTACGGCTGTTCCGAAGGCTTAAAAACAAGTCGAGGAATAGTCGTTTTTTCTTTTCCCGAAACTTCTGCTATACTCTCTCTACAACTTAACCTATCAAGAGCGCAGTCAGCCAAGTACTACCTCGCACATCGTGCGGTCGGGTACCTGGCAGGGGATCTGGCCCCGACCGCCGACAACGTACCCCGTACTCGAGCGAAGCGAGTAGTATGGGGCAACGTGCCACCTCCAGCCCCTGTTCTGAGCCGCGTCGAAGGGCTCATTCACTCAATGGGGAAAGATAGCATCACGCCTACGCTTTCCTCAAAGGAAAGCGTTTATGTTTATTCCGAAGATGTATACGGTCGAGTCGGTCACCGCCGGCCACCCAGATAAAGTCTGCGACCAGATCAGCGACGCCATTCTCGACGCCTGCCTGGCGCATGATCCGATGTCTCGCGTGGCGGTCGAGTGCTTCGGCGCTCACGGCCATCTGGTAATCGGCGGTGAAGTTACTAGCACGGCGGTGGTTGACTATGCCGCGATTGCCCGCCAGGTCTACCGCGACATTGGCTACAACGATGACTTGGACATTACCGTCCACGTCGTTCAGCAATCGCCGGGCATCGCTCGCGGCGTCGATTTCGGCGGCGCGGGGGATCAGGGGATCATGTATGGATTCGCCACTGATGAAACACCGGAATTTCTTCCGCGCGGCGTGGTTCTGGCCCACCGGCTGGCCCGTGACTTGCATGGCTTCGGCAGGACCTTGCCGCTCGGTCCCGACGGCAAGACCCAGGTGACGATCAACGAGGGTCGGGTAACCGACGTCGTGGTCAGTACCCAGCACGCGCCCTCCCAGTCGCTCGACCTGTTGCGAACCCAGCTGATTGAGCAGTTGATCGGGCCGGCAATCGGCGACTTAGAAGGAGTGACGCTCCACATCAACCCGGCCGGCGAATGGCACCTCGGCGGCTTTGCGGCCGATACCGGCCTGACCGGGCGGAAGTTGATGGTTGACACTTACGGCGGGTTCATTTCCCACGGCGGCGGGGCTTTCTCCGGCAAGGACGCGACCAAGGTCGACCGGTCCGCCGCGTACATGTGCCGCCACGTCGCCCGGACACTCGTGGCCGCCGGAAAAGCGAAGCAGTGCCTAGTTTCGGTCGCCTACGCCATTGGCCGGGCTGAGCCGGTCATGGTTACGGCCGTGGATGAGCAGGGGCGTGATCTGTCTGCCGATGTTTCACCGCGATTTGATTTCCGGCCGTTGGCGATTATCGAACGGTTGGGGTTACGTCGGCCGATATTTCAACCAACCGCCGCCTATGGCCATTTCGGGAAGCCGGAGTTGCCGTGGGGCTGAAGTGCAGCTTCGTTGACGGGAAGGTTTTTCCCCATCTTGACTTTTAATTGCACCCGGCCATCCTCTTCGATATACTTTTGATATCCCTTTCCATGGAGGTGCCGGATGAAAAAACCAAGGGAATCGCCCTCGGACCCGCCACCAGTTCCCGAAGCGGAGCCACAGCGGTCGGTCGACCACGAAGACCAGTCTGATGAAGAGATCGCCCGCTCGATCTCCGACCTGGTCCTGGCCACTGACCTTGGCTCCCAGCGGTCATAAGTCCTGACCGACGCCGGTCGCTCCATCACCCACTCAACGGTGAACGGAGCGACCGGCCTCTTTACATCCAGCAGTCACCGCCAGTTCAAAATGCCAAAAAATACACCTCTCTTTTGGGACGTGGCCTATGGGATGGGTGGTTCAGTTACGAAAGTTTTGGGCGCCCGATGTTTACATAGGCGGAGGAGGTTACGCCGTTGGGGTAAATCTGATATACTGGAAATATGGGAAGGGGAGCGCTCATCATCATTCTAACGGCCGCGATCATCGCCGCGCTTTTTATTTTCTCGGGGAAAAGCTAAATCGTTCCACCGGATTGTCGATTGCCTAAACGCGCAAAACACAAAGTTCCATGACCAACGAAATTCTTGAGCTTGCTTTCGTCTTCGGGATCGCCGCGGTCTTCGGCCTGGTAGCCCGGGTCCTGCGCCAGCCGTTGATTTTGGGCTATATCGCCACTGGAGTCGTGATCGGCGCGCTTGGGTTTACCCCAGTCGCGACCAGCGGCTTGTACCAGCTGTTCAGCACCCTCGGGATCATGTTCCTTCTCTTCCTGGTCGGACTGGAAATCAAGCTGTCGTCGTTGCGGTTCATCGGGACGTCAGCCGGGCTGATCGCCCTGGGGCAGATGCTGATCACCTTCGCTTTGGGCTACGCCTTGGCGTTATTGTTCGGCTGGTCATTGACCGAGGCCAGTTATGTGGCCATCGCCCTGGCCTTGTCCAGTACCATCATCGTGGTGAAACTCATTTCCGAAAAACAGGACCTCAACAGTCTCTACGGAAAATTAAGCGTCGGTATTCTGGTCTGGCAGGATCTGCTGGCGATGGTCGTCCTGCTGGTCCTGACCGGCTGGCGGACCGGGGTCGGTTGGCAGGCGCAGTCGATCGTCACGACGTTAGTGATCGGGGGACTGGTCATGGCGCTGATGATCGGGCTGGGCCGCTGGGTCATGCCTAAGATTTTTCACCTCGTTGCCAAGTCATCGGAGTTGGTGCTGGTTTCGAGCCTGGCTTGGGTCTTTGTGGTGGTCGCGACCGTCAGGGGCCTGGGTCTTTCGATAGAAATCGGCGGCTTCTTAGCCGGTCTGGCCTTGGCCAACGCCTCAGAACATTTTTATATTGCCCATCGAATCAAACCCCTGCGTGATTTTTTCCTCCTGATGTTCTTCGTCACTCTGGGGACCACCTTGGCCGGGGCCAATCTGACCGGGTTGATCGGATTGATGCTCCTTTTTATTGTTTTCGTGCTGTTCGGAAAACCGCTGGTGGTCTGGGCCCTGATGACGTCGCTGGGTTATCATCGCCGGACAGCGTTTTTAACCGGCCTGACCCTCGGCCAGGTGTCCGAATTCAGCCTGGTCATCGTCGCCGTCGGAGTCGGACTCGGCCAGATCCACCAATCGATCGCCACCCTGGTCACCGCGGTGATGGTCTTGACCATCGGTTTGTCCTCCTTCGGGGTTCTCCATAATCATACTTTATACCGGGTATTCCAGCCGGCCCTCAAGCTATTCGAGCGGCGTCGGCGTCAGCGCGAGGATATGGCCGACGGACACGTCCATCGATCGATTATCGTCATCGGCGCCCATCGGACCGGCCAACAAGTGCTTGAGCATTTGCCGAAAGGCCAGGTCGCGGTCATTGATTTCGATCCTGACGTCATCCACCAGTTGCGCCGGCGGGGATGGCTGGCGGTTTACGGGGACTTAAGCGATCCTGATCTTTTTGAACCTTTTGACTTGACGGCAGTCAAGACCGTGATTTCCACCAGCCCGTCGTTCGAGGACAATGCCGCGCTCTTGGCCCAACTCCGGTCACGACCGCGGGTGACGATCATGGTCCGGGCGGAAAACGAACACGAAGCAAAACGGTTGTACCATCTGGGGGCGGACTACGTTTTGGTGCCGCAGTTGACCGCCGGACAGCACCTTGGTCATTTAGTCAACGCCTTGCGCGCCGGCCGGTCGATCACGCAACAACGACAACGCGATTTAAAACACCTGGCTCACAAACCTATCTAACTCCATGCGCATCACGTTTTACGGCGCCGCCTCAGAAGTAACCGGATCGAAACACCTGGTCGAGTTATCTGACCGACGAATCCTGCTGGACTGCGGTTTGTGGCAGGGGAGTCATCAGGCCGAGGAGTTGAATGCCCAGCAACTGCCATTTGACCCAAAAACCATTGAGGCCGTGGTGATTACCCACGCCCATCTTGATCATGTCGGGATGTTGCCGATTTTGGTCAAGGAAGGCTACACCGGTTCGATCTTCAGCACTGGGGCGACTCGCGATCTGACCGAATTGATTCTGCTTGACGCCGCAAAAATCCAGGAGCAGGACGCGGAATACTGGCAACGCCACCATCCCGGTACGCCGGATCAGATTGTCCCGCTGTACACTCAAAAAGATATCGCGCCAGTCATGAAACGTTTCGAACGAATCCGGTATGCCCACCACGGCGGCGGATTTTTTCCGATTGCCCCCGGGGTAGGGTTAAAACTCTATGACGCCGGTCATATTTTGGGTTCAGCCGTCGTGGTGCTGGAGGGTCAAGAAAACAATCAGACCAGGCGCCTGGTCTACACCGGTGATCTCGGGAGAACGCAAGCGCCGTTATTGCGCGATCCTGATCCGATTGAAGAATCGGCCGAGACGATGATCATGGAAAGCACCTATGGAACCAGATTGCATAAACCGGTGATGGATGTTGAACGCGATCTTATCCGGATAATGGAAACAGCCGTTCAACGGAAAAGCAAGGTCATTATTCCCGCCTTTTCGCTCGGTCGGACGCAGGAATTAGTGTACATCTTGCATCAACTGACTGACCAGGGGAAACTTCCGCGAATTCCGATCATCATTGACAGCCCGCTGGCCTCGCGGGTGACCGAGGTCTTTATGCATCATCAACAAGACTACGACCAGCAATCACGGAGCGATTTTTCCTATCCTAATGAAAATCCGCTGGTTTTTAGTAATTTAAGTTTCACTGAATCGGTTCAGGAATCGAAGGCATTAAACAGTCGCGGCGGTCCATTGGTCATCATCTCCGCTTCGGGCATGGCCTCCGGCGGACGGGTTTTGCATCATTTGCGCAATACCTTACCGCAAGCGGAAAATATCATCGTCTTTACCGGCTTTCAAGCGTCCGGTACGCTCGGTCGGCGGCTGGTCAGCGGGGAAAAAACAGTTCGGATGTTCGGCGGTGAGGTTCCGGTCAAAGCCCAACTCGAACTCCTCAATGACTTGAGCGCCCACGCCGACGCTGATGAGCTGACCGCCTTCGCCGAACACATTCAAGGCCTATTGAATATTTTTTTGGTTCACGGTGAAACAGATCGGGCCACCGGTCTCCAGGTTCATTTGCGCGAAAAGCATCCGGCTTGGCGAATCGTCGTCCCGACAAAAAATCAGGTGATTGATCTCCGGTAGGAGTAAAACAAACCCCCACACCAGGTTCTGGTGTGGGGGTGTTTTTATTGCGATATTACTTACCGAGGATCGCGTCCTTGGCGGCTTTGGCGACCCGGAATTTCACGACCGTTTTGGCCGGAATCTGGATCGTTTCGCCGGTCGCAGGGTTGCGGCCCTGGCGGGCGGCGCGGTTCTTCTTCATCAACTTCCCGAGACCCGGGAGAGTGATTTCACCGACTAACTTGGCCTGCTTGTAGGCCGTGTCGACGACGAGGTCCCAGTGGGCGGCCACATCTTTCTTACTCATTCCCGACTTTTCAGCCAGGTATCCGATCAGAGCGGATTTGCTCATTGGTTTGTCTGCCATAGGCGTTTCTACGGATTTATTAATAAAAGTGATACCAGTATATCAAAAAATAGGCAAACTGCCCATATTTATTGGTATTTTTTCTCTATCCAGTAAATATGGCTAAGATTAGCTATTTTTTACGAGAAAAATAGAAGAGTTCAGCATTCCAACTGGCGACTAATATCCAATTTGGATCGGATTGTAAGTTCTCAACGGCTTGACGAAGTTCGGCCTGTGGACGAATATCACGTTGACGATTTAGTAAAACAACGACGGCTTGGGCCCGATCAAGGGCATAAGGAAAAACCCAGACCCGATCACGCCGACTAAAATGCGGACCGAGGTCATTCGTGACGGCGAGGTGGACATTCGGCGGTATCTGTTCGGCCAAGTTTCGAATAATTTGTCGATAAGGGTTCGGCTTGAAAATTTCCACGGCATTGCGGTGGAAGCGCATGCCCGGCAACGGTGCCCAAACCCAAACCATGATCGCGGCCCAACTGACGGTCCAGAGAACGGCCTGCTTTATGGTTGTTGATTTTAGGACTGCTGAGACCCCGTCCATGGTCGCCAAGAAAATGAACGGCGTGATCGTCGCCGTGTATTGGTAGAAAACGGACTGCATATGCGGATCATTGCTGATCAAGTTCATGACTACAATCGGCAGGGCGGGCAGTAACCACAGCGGCCGGCGGAGCGGGAGGAAGGCAACCGACCCAAGCAAAATTGCGATGTACCCCAAGCTGATGATGTTCACGAGATCGCGCCAGAGCACGATCGGATGGCCGACGAGACCGCCTAGTATCTGCGGTACAGTCCGACCATATTCAGAGAAGTATTGGATCGCAAAGTGGGTATTATTTTCAGCGTACCGGGGTATTACGACGACGGTCATCAGGGCGACCCAGCCAAGACTCAACAGCCCCAACGTCCAGGCTGCGCGTGCGGTAAGGATCCGCCGGTAGCGCAGGACAATCGCGGCTAGGGCGATGACGAAACCAACCTCCTCTTTTGCTAGCCAGCACGCGACGAAGAAAATCCACATCAAGACCGGCCGACGGGCCGCCGCCGCCCAGACGCCCCAGAGAATAAACGGTGTAGCCAGAACCACTGCGTGCACGTCAAACAATACCGACCATTGTAGTGTCGGCTGAAGAAAATATAGTCCGGCCATACCGAGACTCCAAGCTTCGGTCAATTGCCGCCGAGCTAGCCAGTACATTGGGACAGCACCGCTGACGACGATCAAAACCTGCGCAGTCGTGAGCACCCGTGGATCGTGCCAGAGGGCGTACAAGGGAGTGTAGAGCAGTAACAGCCAATCGGCGTGAATCGCCGCCCGTGATTGAATGATGCCTTCGGTCGGGCTGGTGGTAGCAAAAAAATGTCCGTGGATTGTCTGCCACAGAACTTGCTCCATGTTGCCGAGATCAAAAGAGGAGCTAAAAAAATTCAAGTGCCGGAACCAAGTGCTGATAATGAACCAGCCGCTAAAGACAGCGGTCATGACCAGCAACCAGTGCATTGGGCGGAGGCGCATGGTCGTAGTTTACCCCGTGACTCCACCTTAGCACAATACTTTTTTAGTTGACGGAAACGTGCTACACTGGCGCCGATGCAACTTCCTCGTTTTGCGATTGCTGATCGGGTCTTTGCCTGGTTGAGCGTTGCCGTGATCTTTATTAGCTGGGGAATCGCCTGTGGGCCTGGCCGGACTTGCCATCGCGGTGGCCGACCCATTTCGGTCCGTCCGGACTGCCTGACGCCTGGAGCCAAAAAACCTGGTGGACGGTTTTTCTCATTCCCGTACTTCAGCTTGGCCTGTCGGCCGTATTGTGGTGGGCCTATCGCTATCCCCAGTATTCGAATATTCCGAGTATGTTGGTGATCAGCGCTTTGCCAGAACCGACCCGCTCAATGATGTTCCGCCTGATCCGCAACATGATCGTCGTCATCGGCGTGGTCGTGAATCTGATCATGGCCCAGATCGTCCTCGGTATTGCCAGCGTCGGTTTCGGCGTGACTGAACGATTCAACCCCTGGATGATACTACTCCTCGTCACTACACTCCTGGCGATCATTGTGCGATACACCGTCGCCGTCTATCGCTTGACGAAAGGCGTTGTTTCGCCAGCGCCAACGTCCGGAGAAAAAAAATCCCCGTCGGAATTGGCGGGGAGTTCGGGAGTCAGCGCGCCTGTGTAGCCAGGCGTGAGAGCCGGTGTTCCTGCTTGGCCAGGCGAAGAAGTTTGACCTTGGTGACGATGGTACTGAGAATTTCCTGAGCGATGGGATCCCCTCGAAAGTCGGCGGGGGGCGCAAGTGACCGGGTCAGCTTCTTCGGTAGGCTTCTGATGCGACGCCGGGTTTGCGCGTCGGTCAGGGGCTTGAGTAACTCTTGTTCGAGCAGGTCGGGGGCGCTTCGGATAATCGGTCGCAGATCGCGATGATCAAGCCGGTCATCCCCGGCTTGGAGAAACTGCGCCGTGAAGCGGAGCGGTTGGTCGAAATGACGCTTGGCCATGTCTCGTCCTTGATTTTTGGGGCGTCGATCCGGCAAGGTTCGCTTTTATGAGCCCGACGTGGTGGCCTTTCTTGGTTCCAACGTCGATGCAGGTATGCTAGCCCTCAGGCCGGGTACTGTCAATACACGGTTTCCTCGATTCAACGACAGCGGCGTCTTGTAAAAATGTCAGCAATGGGGTATAAAATAATAGCCGTCTTAACCTTTTACGACGGCGCACTATGGCCACCCAAAAACGCGGTACAGTTGGACTGATATTTGTCGGCGGATCGACCCTCGACGGACGGGAACGTGACACGACCACGGTTACGAAACCGAAAGATATCGAGTCCTGGATTGAACATATCTCCGAAGCGGACATTATTGCCGATACGGTCGGGTGGTTTGTGGCTTCCGGAGAACAACCGATTGGGGGCCGGGAATGGACCGCAACGGCCGATCTGATCGCGGCGCATTACGATCACGTCGATGGGTTTGTCGTTCTCCATCAACTTGAGACCTTGCCGGCCGGGGCGACCGCCCTGACGTTAATGGTTCAACAACTCAGCAAACCAGTGGTGGTGGTCGGCTCGCCGCTACCCGCTCCGCATGAGCGCGGCCACAGCCCATCGGCCTGGCCGACGACGAAAGAGTACGGTGCCAAAGCCAGTTTCATCAACGCCATTCAAATCGCTATTTCCGATGCCGCCGAAGTCGTAGTCGTCTACGGCAGTCACGTTTTCCGCGGACCGAGCGTCATTCGCCGGCTGGAAAATGAACGGACCCGGTTGGACGGCGAGGTACTTGGAAAAATTGATTTCGGTATTCGTTTTTTCGGCAAGCAGGTCCGGCGTCAATCGCGGCGTTTAGTCCTCCGGACAAAGATTGAATCACGGGTCACCGCCCTCGAATTTTTACCGGGGATGACCGTTGATCAGGTGGTGGCGATGACCGGCGCGGCGAAGGGACTATTTATTTCCTCGAGCGAGGCCTCGCGGGCGCTGCAAAGCGCACTCCCGGAATTACGGCAACGGTTACAATGTCCGATTGGCGTTTTTTTGCCCCCTGGCCACGGCTCAAAAATCGGCCTGACGGTTCCCGGGAGCTCGCGAACGAATGCGGTCGTCGCCTTTATGTGGGCCCTCGGCCAAGCTGGCACCGTCGCCCAACTTAGAAAGCAGCTGGCGGTCTTACATTCCTAGGCCATGCATCTCTACTTTTTTGCCTCCCGCCAAACAACTTCCGACCGCCGGACGGCCGTGGCGGCGATAAAGACCACTCTTCACCAGACCGATTTGTGGGTCTCGTCAAATACTGAAGCACAGGAAGTCCAGGCCTCGGCCGAAGTTATTGCCGAAGCAAAGGCTAGCGACACGCCGCTGATGGATCGGATGGACGCCTTTATTCTTGAAGGAACCGTCGCCGAACCGGAAATCGGTTTCCTCTTGGCCCACGCGATGGCCATGAAGAAACCGACCCTCTACCTCTATCAACGCGGCACCGTTCCGGAGATCTTTCAGCACCTGAACCGTCGTGAATTGCCGAAATTCATCACCGTCTCGGCCTACCAGTCGGATCAGCTCCAGAAAATAATTCTGACGTTTTTACACTCCGTCGCCGGCCAGATCGTCAAGGAAATCCCGCGCCTAAAATTTACCCTCCGCCTAACCGGCAGTCAGGACGAATATCTCGATTTCAAAACCCGCAATTCCAAAACCTCAAAGGCCGATTTTCTTCGCGATCATCTGGAAGGGGAGATGACCAGCGACACAGAGTGGAACACCTGGCGAAGAAAGCATCGTTCGTCGGAGTAAACGGCTTTGGCGGATCGATCGGGCGGATGGCTGGCGTTGCACTACCGCTGTTTTTTGGCTATACTTCGCCCATGATCCCGTTAGAGCGCTCACTCATCAAGTATATTATAAGGTCGTTGAACCCTTACTTATCATGTAACGCTCTAACGGGATGACTGAACGAAATGACCAGGAAGATATTCGCCGCCAACGCCGCGAACGTCTTGGGGGTCTAGCCGCCTATCCGGCCAGAACGAACCGGTCGACGACCGTTGCCGCCCTGCTTGATGATTGGTCTGAAGGACGGACCGCTACCATCGCCGGGCGAGTCCGCGCTTTTCGTTTGCAGGGCGGTTCGGCTTTTTTGAAACTGGAGGATGAGACCGGGCAGCTCCAAGGGTTTCTCCAGAAGAAAAATCTGCCCGACTTTGCGGAAACAGCGAATCAAATCGACCTCGGAGATTTTCTCGAAATAGCCGGAACGACGTTTGTCACTAAACGCGGTGAAAAAACCATCGACGCGTCAAGCTTTCGGTGGTTAGCCAAGGCCCTCCGGCCTCTGCCGTCTGAGTGGCATGGATTGGCCAATGTTGAGACGCGCTACCGCTACCGGGAACTCGATCTCCTGGCGAACGATAAGGTTAAGGACGTCTTCCTCACCCGGGGAAAAATTTTAACGGCGGTCCGTGACTACCTGAACAAGCGTGGTTTCATTGAGGTAGAAACGCCGATACTCCACCCGATTGTCGGTGGCGCGACCGCTAAGCCGTTTACCACCCACCACAACGCCCTCGATATGGATTTGTTTTTACGGGTCGCGCCAGAGCTGTATTTAAAGCGCTTGATCGTCGGCGGGTTAGGTCGAGTTTTTGAAATCGGTCGCAACTTCCGAAACGAGGGCATTGATCGCGATCACAATCCCGAATTTACGATGATGGAATGTTACGCCGCCTTCCAGAATTATGAGTGGATGATGGATTTCACAGAGGACCTCCTCATCACCGTCGCGACAGCCGTGAACGGTAAACCCGAGATAATAATTGGTGAAAAAACATTTACATTAAAAAAACCGTTCCAACGAATTCAGTACCACGAAGCGATTTTTCACATGACGAAGATCGATATCAACAAGGTGACTGACGACGAGCTTCGTGAACAGGGCCGAAAACTCAAAACTGATTTGTCGAAGGACATGAATCGGACCCAAATGATCGATGAATTGTTCAGGACCCATGTCCGCCCGAATTTCATCACTCCGGGATTTATTTACGATTATCCGACCGACATGATTCCCTTGGCGAAAAAGAAGTCCGACAATCCAGCCTATGTAGAATGCTTTCAACTCATGGGCGCTGGAACCGAACTTGCCAAAGGGTTTTCCGAGCTGAACGACCCGGTCGATCAGCGTGAACGCTTCGAAGCCCAGGAGAAACTCCGCGCTAAGGGCGATGAGGAGGCCCAGCCGATCGATGAAACCTACCTTCGTTCACTTGAGTACGGTATGCCGCCGACCGCCGGTCTGGGTATTGGGATCGACCGCCTGATGGCTATTTTGACGAACCAAAAAGCGCTCAAGGACGTTATTTTGTTCCCGACGCTAAAATCAGAGGCGCATGATCCCGTTAGAGCGAAAAACGATCGAGAATCATAGTATGACCATATTAAACCGCTTATCAACTGACGCTCTAACGGGATGACTAGGGACGCGGCACTGGCTATTCTCCATGATCACGTCAAGAATGAAAATCTCCGGCGACACATGTATGCCACCGAAGCGGCGATGAGAGCATATGCGCTGAAATATAATGGCAATCCTGACGAGTGGGGGATTGTTGGTCTATTACACGACTTTGACTGGGAAATTCACCCAACATTGGAAGAACACCCGATGAAAGGCCAACCCATCCTTGAACAAGTCGGCGTGCCTGAAAATATCCGCCACGCGATTATGTCCCACGCCCCACATACCGGCGTTCCGGCGCAAACGATGATGGAGAAATGCATCTTTGCGGTCGATGAGATTTCGGGATTCATTGTTGCTTGCGCTCTCGTTCAGCCTGAAAAGAAACTGGCGAATGTCACTGTCGAGGGCATCAAGAAGAAATTGAAGCAAAAAGCCTTTGCGGCAAAGGTAAATCGCGAAGAAATTGCCCAAGGCGTGGCGCTTCTCGGAATTCCCGAAGTGCAGCACTACCAGACGGTGTTAACCGCCATGAAAAATATTCATGAACAACTTGGACTATGACCCCCACACCAAAAAATGATACGGAACCTATTGTATCGTGACCACATCATTCATTAATTTTTTCTACAACATGAAAACTATATTTATACTTTTTGGTGTGGGGGTATGATCAACCTCAAGGATTTTAAGGAACACCCGAAAAAATATTATGCCGCCCTTGAACGACGCGGTAAAAAGTTTTTACCGTTGCTCAAAAGTTTACAGTCCGGCGAAGCGGCTCGAGATGATCATGGTTTACAACAGGAGCTTGAAGGGTTGCAGGCGCAAGTCAATTCTGCCAGCAAACTTATTCCGCAGCTGTCGGCCGATGAAAAAAGGAAGAAGATCGCTGAACTCAAGCCTGTTTCGGATCGAATTACTGCCATAAAAAAACAACTCGTCAACACCACCGAGATTGTTCTTCCAAACACACCGAAGGATGATGTGCCGGTTGGCGACGATGAAACGAGCAATGTCGTTGTTCGTGACGTTGGTAAAAAGAAAAACATCAAAAACCCAATCGACTACTTGACCTTGGCCGAGCGGTTGAACCTGATCGATATGAAGCGGGCGGCGAAAGTCTCTGGTTCGCGTTTCGCATACATTCTTGGCCCCTTAGCCCAATTGGAGTTCGCCTTAATACAATACGCCCAGTCAGTGCTCTTGCCGGAGGACTTCACCATGGTTCTTCCGCCAATCATGATTAAAGAAGAGAATATGGCCGCCATGGGCTACTTGAGCGGGGAAGGGGAGAATGAAACCTACCACTTTGCTAAAGATAATTTATACCTGGTTGGTACGTCGGAGCAATCCATCGGCCCAATGCATCGCGATGAAATAGTATCGGATAAAGATTTACCAAAAAGATATTTGTCATTTTCAACCTGTTTTCGTCGTGAGTCCGGTTCGTACGGAAAAGACACGAAGGGAATTCTCCGGGTTCATCAATTCGATAAACTGGAAATGTTTTCTATAACGACGGCTGACCGTTCGGAAGTGGAACATGAAACGTTATTGTCGTTTTCAGAACAGTTATGGCGAGGCCTGGAAATACCATATCGCGTCCTTAAGCTTTGCACCGGCGACCTGGGTTGGGCCAGTGCCCGAACCTATGATATTGAAGCTTGGTTGCCCGGGCAAAATACCTACCGTGAGATGGGATCGATTTCTACCACCACAGATTACCAATCACGGGCCTTGAATATCAAAGTTGACGACGAAGGTAAGAAGGAATTTGTCCATTTATTGAATGGCACTGTCTTCAGCGGCCGGCCATTGATCGCCATTATTGAGAATTACCAGCAATCTGACGGTTCAATAAAAATACCGAAAGTGCTCCAACCATACATGCACGGCCTAAAAGTGATAAAGGGGTAGCTGACGCATGATCCCGTTAGAGCGAAGAATATTCAGAGCCTCGGTATGCGTATATTTGATTTCTTCTTTTTTAACGCTCTAACGGGATGGCTCACAACCATCGGACGTGGATTGAAATCTCATCGGCCGCCCTTCGTCACAACCTGGGGGTTTTTCAACGCGTCATCGGGCCTCACGTTGGCATTTTGCCGATTGTGAAGTCAAATGCCTACGGCCATGGCGTCGCTGAGGTAGCCTCGATACTAAAAACTCAACGACACGCCGGTTTCGGTGTAGCCTACGGGCAGGAAGCATTACATCTCCGGGCGATGAAGTACCGGGGACGGATAGTGGTGCTGAGTTTTTGGCAAACTCGCGAATTACCTGAGCTCATCAGAAAAAATGTTGAACTGGTCGTTTGGGATCGGCCGTCACTCGAGGCAGTAATCCGCGCGTCAAAACATTCAAAGGTCAGGCCCAAAATCCATTTGAAACTTGATTCGGGCACAAGCCGCATCGGTTTTACTCCTGCGGATATTGGACATCTTCAAAAACGTTTACCGACCTTGTCCGGTCTGCGCATTGTCGGAGTATTTTCACATCTGGCAAATTCCGAAGAACAACCGCTACAAAAAACAAAAAATCAAATACGATATTTTACGACACTTGAGTCTAGACTTGACCTTGAGAGTAGGGTAGCACGCCATCTTGCCTGTACTGCCTCGATAATACGTTATCCAGAGGCTCGATTTGGCTTTGTACGGCTTGGAATAGGCCTCTATGGGTTATGGCCGTCGAGTCCGATTAAGGCCTGGACAAAGGCAAATTTACCCGGTTTGGCGCTCAGGCCGGTGATGACGTGGAAAAGCAGAATATCGCAGGTAAAAAGGGTGCCGCGCAGGACAGCGGTTGGTTATGGCGGTACCTGGGTGGCAAAAAAGCCCAGCTCGATCGCGACTATTCCGGTCGGTTATGGCGATGGGTATCGACGGCCATGGTCAAACCGCGCCTGGGTGATGGTTGGTCAGCGCCGGGCGCCGGTTATTGGCCGCGTCTCCATGAACCTGCTGTTGGTGAACGTTACCGCCATTCCATCGGCTCATCGCGGCCAGGAAGTCACGCTCCTTGGACCTGGCATAACGGTTGACGACCTGAGTGTGCTTGCATCAAACACCATCAACTATGAAATCACCACGGCAATTCATCCGGATATCCCGCGGAGTATAGTATGAGCGCCTGGTGGTCACGACAACCGAAACGCCGCGTACCGGCACCGGTCGCGCCGCCGCAACACGGCTCGCCGAATCCGATGTTCGCCGGGTCGACCGAGTTCAGCGCATTTCGCTGGCGCATTATCGGCCTGACGGCTGGTATTTTTGCTCTCGGATTGCTTGGCTATGCCGTCTATGGTCCCTGGTTTACCGTCCGCACCATCACCATTAGCGGGACGCGCGAGATTAATCCGGTCAGTCTGAAACAGGTAGCGGCGGCCGAGCTGAAGCATTGGCGTTGGGGCGTTATACCGCAGGAGAATCTCTGGCTGTTGTCACGCGGCCACTTGAGCAAGGTCCTGGCCGCCAAAATTCGCCGGCGTCTCTCGATTGAACAGGTTACTGTCATCAAACGGAATCGTCATGACCTGGAAATCGCCGTCGTCGAGCGCACACCGATCGCCGCTTGGAAAACTGATCAGGGCCAGGGGAGTATCGATCGAACCGGCATGATCATTACTACACTCACTGACGCCGGCGGCCTGCCGGTTATTCTGGATGAGGGGAATAAGGCTTGGGCGATCGATCAGCAGGTGTTAACCGGTCAGGTCATGAAAGGCTTCATCGCCCTGCATGACGCTTTTACGACTCTCGGATTCACCGTTGAGAACTATCGCATTCCCGTCCCAACCTGCCCGACGAAAGTCGTCGAGCCTGAAGTAGAAAATACCAACCAGACGAATCAAGGTGAGGTAGATAGTAACATAAACGCTGTCAACAACAGGTCAGTTACTAATGCGAATAGCAATATCAATGGCGCATTCAGCAATCAGAACACGAATACGCTAGAGCCAACGGTCGTTCAGACGGATTGTGACAAGGCCGCCCTGGCCAAAGCGAGCCAGGAGGTTCACGTGAAGCTCAAAGATGGCCCCTTGGTCCTGTTTGACCGCCATCAGGACTTAGCCCTGGCCGTCCAGACCGTGAAACGTTTGATTGCAGACAGCGCGAATAGCGGGGCGACGTACATTGATATACGGTTCCAGGAACGGGTATATATCAAGTAGCCCTATATAAGCCTACTCAATGGAATCAAGGGTTCTCTGTGGTCTTGTGGCGTAAAAGTAACATTTTATGAACCATACGGTATTAATCCCCTTGGTAGGGGTCTGGTAAAGGGTTGTATTTCACTATTTCTTCACGAAATTCTTGCAGTGTTAGAAGTTTAGTGCAATTATTTCTCTCCGCTTTGGCATGTACCATGTTGTTCTCCAGCACAAGGGTTTCAATTTTCGGGTTGGCTACAACAAGGTATAGCAAACCCGGAAAACCTCTGTAGATTTTATATTTTGCCGTAACGTTTGAAGCGAATCGGTTTTTTTCTTGGTCTGGGAAAAAGATATCAACTGCAAATCTGCCGCTGGCATGAAAAACCAGAAAATCAACTCGTACGCTTTTACTTTCATGCACCACAACACGTGATTGATTGCGGACAAACACCTCGTGAAATCGTATAACAAGTTCTGAATATAATTGTTGTTCGACGGTAAATGCCCGACTAAAAATACGGCCCGCCCGTTCAGACCTCATTACTCCCCTATTAAAATGCGGATTATCTAATCCAAGTATTTGCCTAATCTTGACTATTCCACCAAATTTCCTTTCCAAGGTTTTTACATTTGGTAAATAGGGGCAAAGGGGTAAATCGTTTCCAATGGGCCAGCGTTTATTTAATCGATAAAATTCTTTAAAACCGCTGAGCACGTTCTCGAGCGTCCACGCTACATGCCATTTATCAAAACCCTCCGGTGGGATTAATAACCCCTCCGGCTGTTTGTAGAACTTGGCCATGGCCTACGGCAAATACTTCAGCGGATCGTCAGGAATACCGCCGACGCGAACCTCGAAGTGTAAGTGCGCGCCCGTTGATAAGCCCGCGCCCGCGCCGCCCGTGCCCGGCAATCCCCCGGACAAGCCAATAACATCACCCTGCTTCACAAATTGATCGGCCGCGACGTAGACTTTGCTGAGGTGAAGGTAACGGCTGGAAATGGTGTCACCGTGAATAACGCCGACGAAGTTTAAGGCGCTGCGGAGTTTACGACCATCGGTGCTGTAGACAAACCCCTGGTCGCTGACGACCGAAACGATTCCATCGGCCGTGGCGCGGACTAACGTTCCCTGCGGCACAGCAATATCCAATCCGGAATGTTCGCCGATCGATTTTCTGAACGGATAAGTTGGGTCGTGAAAATAGGCGGAAATTATTCCCTGGAGCGGCCAAATATAGCCGGTTGAAGTAAAGACTGGTTGGTCGCCGCCGCCATTGAGTTGTTGCTGAATTTGCCGCTCCAGGGCGGTAATGGTCGCGTTGGCCGTTTGTTCTTCCTGAGCGGACTGTTTGAGCAAGTCGTCGTACTGGGCCTGGTTGTTCTGGGCGCTGGCCAACAGCGTTGTTTTTAAATCACGTTGATCAACGGTTGAATCTTTCTGCACTTCAAGCTGCAATTTTGCCTGCTGGACATCGTCGCGCTTCTGATTGAGCTGGTTCTGCTTGGCCTGAAGATCATCCTTGAGGCGGTTCAGGGTGCTAATCGTGTCCTGCAATGATTGGCTGATCGAAGCAATCGCTTGAGCCTGGCCGTAAAAATCCGATAAGCTGTTGTTGCGGACGAGGACCGCCAGCGTTGACGTCCGTGAATTCTGGTCGAGCTGGCGAATCGCTTCAGCCAGGCTCGCTTTTTGGGCAGTGATCGCGGTGGTTTTTTCATCAATCGATTGCTGGAGAGCCTTCATCTCCAATTCAAGGGAGTCAATTTCCGTCTGTTTCAATTCAATTTGGAAGTTCGTCTGGGCGATTTGGCTGTCGATCGTCGTAATTTGCGTCTGGATGTCGCGAACTTGTTTGGTTGAATTATCGACGGCGGTTTGGTAGGCGCTCGCCTGCTGACGTAAATCGTCGAGTTGTTTTCGTTTCTCAGCAATTTGGGTATTCAAATCGGCGACCGGGTCGACAACGGACGGGGTCGTTATTTCCGTGGCCAGAGCGTTGGGATCATTTGATTGCCCAATCGCCCACGGTATAGAGATGACAAAAACGCCGACGAGAATCGCGGCGATCTTCCCGAAAAGTGTGCTTTTGATGTTTGTTCTTGGGAGTCTCATTCGGCATGAAGATATCACAAATCCGCTTATTTGTCAATAAACTGCTGTTTTTTTAGGGCTTGGTGATTATCTGCAAGCGGCGCAGGGATTCAGTTTTTCCCAACACCTCAAGCAGATCAAAAACGTCCGGACTCGCCGGGCGTAGCGAGAGCGCGACCCGCAACGGCCAGAGAATTTCACCGTTCTTTTTTCCACGGGCGGCGATCTCCGCCATCATCGCTTCTTTTAACGCCGCCGCCGACCATCGGCCGGTGTAGCGGTTGAGCCACTCAGTAGTCATGGTGAGGTGGTGTTGAGTAGCTTCACTATTCCCCTTTTTTGGAATAAGGAGCGACCGGTCGAACGACGTTAATTCGACGTCCCACACATTCTTAAAGAGAAACAGCGTCAGCTCGTCAATCTCGGCTAAGGTCTTCAGCCGGTCACGGACAATCAGTAATACTTTCAGGAGCCAGGCCTCGGTTGGCTCAACTTCGGCCGGAATGTGCCACCACGGGCGGATCCTAGCCAGTAATTCAGCCGGCAGTAGCTGTCGAATGTACCAGCCGTTGAGCCAGTCTAATTTCGTCTGGTCAAAAACCGCCCCAGAGGCATTCATTTCCGCCAGGGAGAATTGTTGCAAAACTTCCGGCCGGGTCAGGGTCTCCTGGTCGCCCTTCGGGTGCCAACCCATCAGGGCCAGAAAATTTTGCATCGTTTCCGACAAGTACCCCTGATCGCGAAAACGCAAGGCCGAGGTTGCGCCGTGCCGTTTCGACAGTTTCTTTTTATCGGTGCCGAGGATGAGCGGCAAGTGAGCGAACGCTGGCGGGGTCCAGCCAAACTTCTCATACAGTAGGAGGTGTTTTGGCGCCGACGACAGCCACTCTTCGCCGCGAATAACATGGGAAATTTCCATCAGATAGTCATCGACCACGACCGCTAAGTGATAGGTCGGAAAACCGTCGGACTTCAACAGGACGCTGTCGTCCACCTGATCATAGTTGAACGTGACAGCGCCGCGAATCACATCGCGCAGGGTTATGCTTCCGATCGTTGGCACATTGAGTCGAATCACATGACTCTCCCCTGCCGCCACTCTCTTTTTTGCGTCAACCGGTTGAATCGCGGCGCAAAGTTTATCGTATCGCGGCGGACGTTTGGCCGCCTCTTGGGCCGTTCGTAATTCAGTTAAACGTTCCGGCGTGCAAAAACAATAGTACCCACTCCCCTGCTCGACCAGTTGTTCAGCGTATTTTTTGTAGAGATCAAGACGTTCGCTTTGAACATACGGCGTGAATGGCCCGCCCTGCATCGGGCCTTCATCCGGGGTCAAGCCGTACCAATCGAGCGCTTCGTAGATTTTGTTGACACTCCCCTCGACCAGCCGTTTTCGATCGGTGTCCTCAATCCGAACAATAAATTTACCCCCCTGCTGTTTTGCGAACAGCCAATTAAACTGGGCCAGCCAGATCGTTCCGATATGGACGTCGCCGGTTGGCGACGGAGCGAGGCGGACCCGAACCGGCTTAGGCATGGGATTTTTTTGATTTGCGAAGTACGGCGAGTAAAAAATGGGCGGTGGCATTACTGACACGTTGGCGGCGGAATTTGCCCTGATAATATTTTCCTGCGTTGAGGTAGGTATGGAGCCACTCTAACCCGGCTTTACGCATGACTGTCGGGGCGCGCTGAATTGTACCGGCTAAATATTCAAGCGTCCGGCCGACGCCGATGACAATCGCGACATCATGGAGGGCGGCATGATGACGATCAATCCACAGTTCTTGTTTCGGAAAACCGAGAGCGACAATGAGAATATCCGGTTTGGCCAGGTGGATTCTATTCACGACCCGGTCATCATGGACTTTTTGCCACGGCCCGCGGAAGCCGGATTCTATCCCGACAATTTTCAGCTTTGGGTACCGAAGAATAATTCGTCGAGCCGCCTTTTCCGCCGTACCCGGTGCCCCACCGAATAAAAAGACCGACTTCTTTTCCCGCTCAGCAAGGCTGAAAAGTTGTTCGACAAAATCAATTCCCGGAACGCGACTCTTTAGTCTCTGCCCGGTCAAGCGCGAACCGACGTGAAGCCCCATCCCGTCCGGTAAAGCCAGGTCGGCTTGGTTAAGAATCCGGCGAAACTCCGGATTAGCACTCGCTTCGAGGAGAAATTCCGGTCCCGGGGTGACGATGTGATGGAACTTTTTTGTTGCTAAAAACTCCTTGGCCTGACCGAGCGCTTCGGCCATCGTCAGGTTGTTAATCTTCACGTTGAGTAAGCTGATTTTGGATCCGGACATGCTTGTAGTTTAGCAAAAAATATGGTATACTACCAGCATGAAGAAATCTGCTATTTTTGCTACCCTGACTGCTCTGGTAGTCCTCTTTGGCGTCAGAACGCCAACCGTTAAAGCTGCGGAACCGGGCTTTAGTCGTCATTATATTATCAGTGACGATGAATTTGTTGATTACAATAGCCTGAGCGCGGAAAAAATTCAAACCTTCCTTGACGGTAAAGACGGGATTCTTAGAACGTACGTTGATCCTGACGGACGAACAGCGGCAAAAATTATTTACGACGCCGCGCAAGCCAGTCGCATTAGTCCGAAAGTTCTCCTGACAACGATTCAAAAAGAATCAAGCATGATTACTCGGACGAGTTTTCCGAGTGGTCAGCAATATTACCTGGATTGGGTCATGTTTTACGGCTGGTGTGATTCTTGCACGACTGGCAGTAATAAAGGTTTTGCCAACCAAATTGCCGCGGCGGCGGCGGCTTTCCGGCGCTACATCGACCTTATTAATGAACGTGGGTTTTCCATCTCCGGTTGGGGCCCAGGCATAACGAAGTCACTGACGTGCCTCAACAGCGACTTTAATAACGGGCGTGAATTGTGCACGCCTGGCACATCGATCGACATTACACCGGCCAATGGCGCCACTTCAGCTTTATACACCTATACACCTCACCCGGGCGGTAATTATGCCTTTTGGTACCACTGGAATACTTACGGTTTTAATTTGCGGCGATTCTACCCTGACGGCACCCTCCTGCGGGCTCAGGGCGGCTCAAGTATTTACATCGTTGAATCCGGCCTGTTGCGCCGGTTCGCAAACAGCGGCGCGTTTTTATCACGCCATTCGTTTAACCGCGTCATTACCGTCCCAGCCGACCACCTGCTGGTCTATGATCTCGGTCGGGAAATTAAGTATGCCAATTATTCGCTACTCAAAACGCCGAGCGGCGGCATCTATCTCTTAGCCGACGAGGTCAAACGTCCGATTGCCGGGATGAAGGTCTTCCGCCAAGCCGGCTGGAGTAAAGAAGAAGTCGTCAAAGCAAGTTGGGAAGATGTCGATGCCTACCCCGACGGGGACCCGATTACCTTAGCTGATATTTACCCGTCCGGCCAGATCCTTCGGAACAAAAAAACGGGTTCGATGTGGTACGTCAAGGACGGCGTTCGCTACGGAATTTTTAACAAAGAAATCTTGAAATCGCAGTTTGGCAACCGCCGGCCGATGCCAGCCGATCCGGCCGACATCGAAAAATATCCGAAGGGGCCGATGATCGGCTTTAAGGACGGTGAACTCGTCACCAGTAAAAAGAATGGCGGGACGGCCTACGTCATTTCGCATGGCCAACGCCTGCCGATCGCCAGCGCCGCCGCTTTTAACGCCTATCGTTTCGGTTGGAGCAACCTGTTGCGGGTCGACGATCGGGCAATTGAACTTCACCCGCTTGGCCAGGTCTTGGACGTTGACTCGCTGGTCAAATCGGCCAGCCGATAGCACCGCACCATGGCCATTGTTGCCGCGGCGGTCGTTCCCCATTCCCCGCTTCTCCTCCCGACGATTGCAAAAAATCACTTTGACCGGTCGGCTCAAACCCGGGCGGCCCTGCTTGAGGTGGGGCAAGAATTGTACGCCGCCCAGCCGGACGCGATTGTTGTCATCACGCCCCACGGGACCTCGATCGATGACGCCATCGCTATCGAACAAGGTGATCGACTGAACGGTGACCTGCGGGAGTTCGGCGACATCAAAACGACGGTCCAGATACCGGGGGCGGTCAACCTGGCCCATCTCTTGAAAGAAGCCGCCGAGGATGTCGCCTTGCCGGTCGTTTTGCAAAGTCGAACCGGCCTCGACTACGGCGTGACGGTTCCCTGGTTGAGCCTCTGGCCGGAACCGGTTCCGTTCCGGGTCGTGGCCATATCGATCGGCCCAAGCCCAACCGACCGGCTCATCCGTTTTGGCCAGTTATTACGAAGTTTTTTTCAAGGACAAGTCGAGCGCGTTGTTGTCATTGCCAGCGGCGATACCGACCGTCGGGAGGAAGGAAGCTCCGACGCTGACCGCCGGCCAACCCAGCACGAACGGGCCATGTCGGAGGCGATTGCCCATCTTGATGCACGTCAGCTACCAGCTCTCCCCATGGCCGGGATCTGTCTGGCCGAGCCCCTGGTCGTGCTCCTGAGTAGCCTCCAGGGTTTGCCGGGACGTTCGACTATTCGCTCCTTCGAAGTCCCGCTGACCGTCGGCCAGCTGGTCGCCTCGATAACCCTCAACTGATATGCGCGTGGCCCAGGTCGTTCCCTTGCGGCGTTTCCCGGCTGACCGGCCGTGGTTTGATTATCTCGTGCCGGACGGCCTGACCGTCGACGTTGGACACCTTGTTGAGGTTCCCTTCGGCCGTCAACTGTTGCCCGGCGTTGTCTGGGCGATCGCTGACCATAGCGACATTCCGGAGTTAAAACCGATCCATCGTCTCCTTCGCCCAGCTCCGGTCGTCAGCCAGTGGCAACATCGGACGCTGAGTCAGATCGCCGATTGGTACTTTGTTTCCCTCGGCCACATCGTCGCGCGGGCGGTGCCTGATTGGCCAAAGAAACTGGTTGACGAGCCGGCCCCGCCACCACCGCCGTTACGGCCCCATCCGGCCCCGGATAGTCGTGAACGGGTCTGGTGGTACCGAGATCGCCGGCAGGTCATGATCCAAGCGATTGACTGGCTCTTAAAAGACGACCGCCCGCGACTCATTTGCGCCCCGACCAGTGAAGATGTCGCCGGATTCAGCGCGGCTCTCGGCGATGATCGGGCCCAGATCGGTTTGGTTGACAGCCAAACGGGTGAACGCGACTATCGGATGCTCTATGAACAGGTCCGGACCGGCCGCCTAAAAAAAATTATCGGCACCGGACAAGCTTTGTTGTTACCGTACCCGAGCGTTCCCGGCATTCTCCTTGATCAAGATGACCACCCGGCCCATCGTCAAAGCGAGCAACATCCCCGTCTTGATAATCGCCAGACAGTGGCCTTGATCGCCCCCCAGGCCGTGGTTACCACGCCGGCCCCGTCACTGCCGACATTTCTTACACGCCATCCCCACCCGCCGGCCTTTGGCGGTCGCCGTCAACTGGCGGTTCTTGGTCAACCCGGGAGCCGTGACTGGCTGACGCCTGACGCCGAAGAGCTGATACACGCCACCATTCAACACGGCCAGAGTTTGCTGGCGATTGTTCCCCACCACGGTTTTGCCCAGCGTTTAACCTGCCGCGAATGCGGTTGGACCGTCACTTGCCAAAGTTGCGGCAGTCGGGTCCGCCTGCTCCGGCGGACGACGGACCAAGCTGACTGCCAAATCTGCGGGGCAGCCGTGAAAATACCGACCAGTTGTCCGCGTTGCCAGGCCGTCAGCTGGCATTTCGGCGGCCTTGGAGTCGAGCAATATATGGAGACGATTCGCCACCGCTGGCCAAAAATTCCCGTTTACTCCGCCGATGACCCCTGGCCCGATCAGCCAGGCGTGGTTGTCGGAACGTACCAAGCGTACCGTCATCACGAATACGCCCGGCCAGTGTTGATCATCAGCGGAGATTCATTGCTCAGTTATCCCGACTACGCCGTGGCCGAACGGGCCTGGACGTATTTGGCCCGTCTGCAGGCCGCTCAACCGGACAGCCTGGTGATGATCCAAACGTACGAGCCCGACCTTCCCTTTTGGCAGCGCTGGCGTCATGGCGACGATCGCAGTTGGTATGCCGATGAGCTTCAACAACGGACGACGTTGTCGTTGCCGCCAGTGGCCGAGCATTGGATTGCCCGGCTGCCAAACGGCAATCAGCGGGATCTTGAGGAAAAATTGCAAGCCGCCAAGGGCGCCCTGCCCAGCCAGGTGACCATCACGATCATGCCGGCTGATCGGCGACGGTGGGGTCGCCTGACCGGCCGCCTTCTCTTTCAAGCCCCAGCTGGCCTGGCCTTACGTCCAGCGGTCGATTGGCTGAAGCTTTTCCCGCCGCCCTGGCAACTTGATCCCGCCCTGCGCGGCTGGTCCGACTGATTCTTGCCCGGCCGACTCGTCTCGCGTACACTACCGTCGCTATGTCTTCGAAAAAACTTCCACTGTGGTTACTGAAGGATCCGGCTCAGGCCCAACTCTTGCGCCGAGTGGCCGAACCGATTGAGCTTCATCAGGTGACCACCGCGGCCTTCCAGGACCTGATTGAACGGATGGTCGTAACGATGCACCAGGCCAACGGCATCGGTTTGGCCGCCCCGCAGATTGGTCGCAGTATCCGCTTGGCCGTGATTGCTCCGGAAGTTGACCCGCAACTTCGGGAACCCTTGGTCTTAATCAATCCCGTTATCGAGAATCTAAGCGGCGAGCAAGAAACCTATGAGGAGGGCTGTTTATCGGTCCCGAAGGTTTTTGGCTCGGTGGCCCGATCGTTGCGCCTGACGTTGAAATCTATTAATCGCCGCGGCCAGCCCTGTCAGCTACGAGCCAGCGATCTGCTCGCCCGCGTCATCCAACATGAGGTTGATCATTTGAATGGCCGGCTATTTCTTGACCGGGCGGCGGCGATAACGAGCGGCCAGAACTATTTGCCATGATCCGAATCGTCATCGCCGGCACGAGTCCGTTCGGGTTGCCAAGTTGGCAAGCACTGTTCGATACACCAGCTATCGAAGTTGTTGGCGTCATTTCCCAGCCGGCGAAGCCGGTCGGCCGGCGACAGGTCGTCACTCCTTCGGCGGTCGTAACCTGGGCGCATGACCACAAGTTACTAACGCTGACCCCGGTCAACTGGCGCGATGAAGCGGCCCGGCGGCAACTGCGCGAATGGAAGCCGGATGTGCTGGTCGTCGCCGCCTATGGATTAATTGTGCCGACGGCGGTGCTGGAGATACCGAAACATGGCTGCCTGAACATTCACGCCTCGCTCTTACCGGCCTATCGCGGAGCGTCGCCGATTTCGGCCGCAATTGTCAACGGCGATACGGTTACCGGTATAACCTTTATGCACATGGATGCCGGGATGGATACCGGGCCCACGTTGAGCCAATTTTCCTGTCCGATACTCCCGGCCGACACAACGCCGAGCTTGAGCGATCGCTTAGCGGCACTCGCGGCCGAGCATATCGTTGCCACGGTCAAAGGGTATGTCGCTAGGGACTTGCGCCCCAAACCGCAACCGCCAAACTCGACCTTGGCAAAAAAAATCACCCGCGCCGACGGGCAGATGACGTGGGATTCCGGTCAACGGCTGGAGCGGATGGCGCGGGCCTATACGCCTTGGCCTGGCCTTTGGACAACCTGGCGGAAACAAACCCTGAAAATCCTGGCCGGATCATTTACCCCCCAGGCGCGATCAGAACCGCCGGGCACTGTTGTTCAGTACGAGAATGGTTGGGGCATTGTCTGCCATGACGGCCTCTTTCTCCCCGCTCGTGTCCAATTTGAGGGCAAACAACCGCAACCGGCCGAACGGATCCTCGGCAGTTATCCGGGGTGGCTTGGCAGCCGCTTAGGGAACTAAGTCGGCCGACTTTTTTCCGTTACCCAGAACCCGAGATACCGTCCAAGCATCAGTTTCGTTTGGGCGTCGATGGCGGGCAATGACCCGAAAATAATCATCGTCACCGGTAAGAAAATCCACTGGACCAGCATGATCGGCCAGTACCACCACGGCCGGTGAGCCGGTCGGGCCGGCAGTAAAACGGAAGTAATAATAGCCGTGGTGATCAGACCGGTCATCGCCCCGGTCATCAGCCAGCCAATAATGGCCGGAGCGTTAGCGGCGAGCACTGATGTCGAGAGCGAGGGATGACCCGTGTGAAACGGCAGCCAGCCAATCAACCAGATCAAAATCGGAGCGGTCGCCCAGGTATACACCCCTTCGAGCTGATTCCAGATATATTTAATTTTCTGGCGGCGGGGAATCAGGGGGTTTTTTGCAAAATTCCAAACCATAAACGGAAAATTTTCCACACCGTAGGCCCAACGGCGAATTTGGAAGTACTGATTTTTCCACGATCGGCCAAACGATTCGCTGTGGACCGCGTCCATCGAGATCGGAATATACATCGGCGTCACCCGGTAGTCGCCGTCATAACGGATGTAGCATTGCAAAAATATCCGTGAGTCCTCGGTCACGATATCTGATTGCCAAAAATCAACGTCGACCAAGGCTTGCCACGGCATACTGTGCGACGAAAAGGTGAAAAGACGGTCGGGGCGCATCGTTTCCGTCAAGAGCCAGACCGTTGTGCTATTCGCGACGACCCGCATCATCGCCCGGGCGTCCCAAATGTTGTTATGGAACAACGGAATCGGTTGATAACTGGTCCGCAATCGATTCGGGTGTTGTAAAAACGTCAGGGTCAGATAGCTAAAATACTGGCGGTGCGCGAGCGTATCGGCGTCGAAGGTCGAAACGAGAATCTGATCATACGGAACATGCCGGGCGTCGATGAGTGTTTTGACTTGCCGGCCGGCATAGGCAATATTTGAGCCCTTGCCGGCGATTTCCCCTACCATATTGCCGGGATGTTCGGTCACCAGGAAGCCGCCGAAAACGTTGGAAAATTCTTCACCAAGCTTGGCGGCAATCGGCCGGACATTGACCGCATCCCGTTCCTCAGTCGCGAGGACGACGATAAATCGATCCAACGGGTACTCCACCCTGGTCAGGGAAATTATCGTATCGCGCAGGACCGCGTACGGTTCCTGATAGGTCGGCACCATGATGACGTGAGTAACCGAACTCCACCCGGGGATCTCACGAAGTTTAGCGCTCCAATCGACCCGGCTGGCCGCCCGAAAACGCCGATAGGCTAAAATCAGATAGACCAGGATGTAGAGAACGCGGATGAGCCAATACAGATCAAAGATAATGATAAAACCGATCGCCCAGGTCGGGGCAAGAAATGAGATGGCGACGGCGACGGCGAACGTAAGCCAAACGGCGGCACCGGGAATAATTTCCAACCAACGATACTGGGTCCAATCACTGAAGCGAAAACGACGCTGGACAGGGGCAACGGTCATAACGACAAGACGCTAACGTGAAAACGGAACATTGTCAACCCCTTTAGAAGTAGTGATAACCTCGCCGGCGCATGTGTTCATGATCTTCACACTGTCAGGCGATAAAAATGTCGTGGACAATCTACTTCCAACGAGGTCAATCACCCGATGGTAATCAAACGTCGAATTTGCAAGGCTTTCCGGGCCAAAGCGATACGGTCGGCGCTGTAGCTATAGAGGGTTAAAAGCTTGTTGCCGCGCTTCACCCGGCTGCCAAGTTTTTGGTGCAGGTAGATTCCGCCGAGTTTATGATCGGGCGCACCGAGGGTGCGGGCAATTTCATCAACCGCCCGGTTATTGATCGCCTTGACCCGGCCGCTCCGGACTGATAAAAACCGGTACGTTTCCGCCCCCAGGGCAACGGCGTCTGAATCAAGCTTCGGATTGCCGCCTTGGGCGGCAATAATCTGCTGCATTTTTTTCCAGGCTCGGCCTGAACGAAGGGCCGCCGTGGCGATTGTTTTCCCTCGACCGGGACGGCAACTATGACTCATTTCAAGAAGTTCAGCGGCTAGGCCAATCGCTTTCGATTCCAAATCGCGGGGTCGGGTCGATTTTCGCTGTAGCACCCGCAAGACATCGCGGGCTTCAAGGGCCGGACCGATCCCTTGACCGATCGGCTGTCGCGCTTCATCAAACTTCACTCTGACCTTCATTCGGAAAGCTTTGGCAACCTCAATAAAACGTCGGCGGATGTTCTGGGCGGTTTGAAGATCCGGGATCTTCGTTTCCGGACCGTACGGCAAATCGATAATCAGGTATTTGACGCCCATTGCAACTTTTTTCGCCAGGATGCTGACAATCATTTTGTCGTAGGGCTCAAGCGACAGGGGCCGGGACACTCGAATGATAATGTCATCAGCTGGCGCAATGCTCAGTCCCCCGCCCCAGATCAAACATCCGCCGGTGCGGTTGACGACCGCCCGGACTTGAGCGCTGGTTAAGCTCACCGGCGCTAAAACCTCCATCGTATCGGCCGTCCCGGCCGGCGAGGTAATTGCCCGTGACGATGTTTTAGGGATGGTTAAACCTAAGGAAGCAATAATCGGGATGGCGACCATTGTCGTGCGGTTACCGGCTAAGCCGCCGACCGAGTGTTTATCAACGACTTTTTTGTTTCCCCAACTAAACACGTCACCGGTGCTGGCCATGGCTTTAACCATCCAGACCAATTCCTGAGTCGAATACGGTTTGACATAACCGGAAGCGACAAAATAAGTTGTTTCGATCGCGCTCAGTTTGTGATCGACAATATCCCGGATGATCGAAAAAACTTCCTTTTTCTGCAGCGGTTTGCCTAATAATTTCTTTGATATCGCCGCCACCGAGGTGGGGCGGGAAACGACGGTGATCATCAGCGGGTCGCCATGTTTCGCCTTTAATAAGTGCCACACTTCTTCAAAGAGACCGACTTCACCGTGTTTAATCGAGTGGTGGGTCACGTCAGCTATGACCGAATAGACTTTATTTTTATATTTCACCTCGAGCCGATCGCCGGGATTGATGCCGAAGGCGGCGGCATCATGGCCGCGCAGAACAACCACCCGGGCATCATCGCCGGTATGAATGTCCATCCGATGGATTTTGAGAACGAAGGCCATGATCGCGTGAAACTACATTTGCACGACTGCCACCGGATGGGCTGGCCGCCGTCCGGCTAAGAGTCCGGATTTTGCGCCGATAGCGCGAATGACCGACTCTGAATTAGCCGAAGCGAATTGCATCGCCTGGGGGATGTTGCCGCGGGTCCGGATCAGCGCGCCGACAAAACCACAGCCATAAGCATCGCCGGCGCCCGTCGTATCGACGACCGTGACCGGATTAATCCCCGCCCGCCAGGCGCGACCGCGACCGCCCGCCAGGCTTCCCTCGGTCCCCATGGTGACGACAGTGACGCCCCGGACCGCTTGCCGTAGCCGGTGAAAAGCAGCCTCCACCTGGTCGTGCGCCAAACCGGTCAGGCCCGTCGCCTCTTCCTGATTGACCATGAATACATCGGATTGTTGCATCAAGGGCGCCAAAACGTTCCAACCATGCCGTAATTCACCGACCCCGGGATTCCAGGCAATTTTGGCCTTCGTGGCCGCCGCTTGCCGCCACAATTTCTTCAGCACCGGTAGCGCCCCGGCCATGGACGAAACATAAAACCACGACGTCCGGAGTTTCGGCCACGGCATATCAGCCGGGCGAAAATCAGCCGAGGCGCCACGGTAGATCAGCACCGTTCGTTCACCGCGAGTGGTGAGCAAAATAACGGAATAGGCCGTCTGCTCCCGACGATCCTTGGCCACCAAGGTCGTGTTGACGCCCTGGGCCCTGAGTGACGTTAGAATTTCTTGTCCCCGGGCATCGGCATGGCCGATCCGGCCGACAAAGGCGGTTGATAATTTTTGCCGAGCGAACCCAACGGCCGTGTTCGTCGCGCCGCCGCCGGTTTCAAAGATGATATCGTCAACTTCTATTTTCGATCCCAAGGCAAAACATTCCGCTTCCCCGGTCGAAAACGAATCATCCCGAACGATTTTCATCTGCTTGCTCCGTAAAAAAACGTCGCGAGTGGCCGCCCCAATGGTGATAACGTGCCAGCGCTTCATCCCGTTAGAAACTGCAGTAGATGAGAATTTGCCATTTGAAAATTGAGGTGTTTGTAGAGCAAGGTTTCGAACCGGATCATCAGGCTTGACCCTTACTGCCGAAAAGAATAATTTTTTTTATTACGGTGGTCATCACCGCGTCACGGGCTGGCGCTAAATACGCGCGGGGATCAAAAACCGTTTTATCGCGGAGCGTTGCCCGGACGGACTTGGTAAAGGCCAGACGCAGATCAGTATCAATATTAATTTTACAAATCCCGAGACTAATTGCTCGGCGAATGCTTGCCGGTGAAGTTCCCGACGCGCCGTGGAGAACGAGCGGCACGTTCACTGCCTGGGCAATCCGTTTCAGGAGATCGAAATGCAACCGTTCGCCCGGTAGCGGTAATCCATGGCTATTGCCAATCCCGACCGCCAAGGCATCAACTTTCGTTCGTCGGGTAAAATCAACGGCTTGCTCGGGCGTGGCCAGGACCGGTTTGGCGGAAATAGCCAAATCTTCTTTGTATTTGACCTGACCAATTTCCCCCTCAACGCCAACGCTAAAAGGTCGAGCGGCGGCTTTGACTTTAGCCGTCTGCGCGACATTTTTTGGATACGGTAATTTTGATCCGTCGAACATGATCCCGGTCCAACCAGCTCGCAGACACTCTTTCGCTTCCGCCAGGCTATGGCCATGATCGAAGTTAAGGACAATTGGTACCCGTGACTTTTTCCCGAGGGTCATGGTCATGGCGGCGAGCATGGCCGGGCTGCTGTAGGCCAGGGCCTTTTCACTGGTATTGACAATGACTGGTGATCGGAGTTTCTCAGCAGCCGCAATAACCGCCTGCAATTGTTCGAGGTTGGAAACGTTAAAAGCTCCGACCGCATAGTGTCCGCGTTGCGCCCGGCGTAAAACAGTTTGCAGTTTCGCTAGCATATAGGAGAAAGTATAACAGAAAAAGGCGACCTATGCACGAAGCGCTTGCCGTAGCTCTTTCCAAGCTCTGTCCGGGTCAGGATGGTTTTGCAGAAAAGAACCGACAATGAAATTTTTCGCGCCGGCCCGGCGAACCAGCGGAATGGTAGCTGGAGTCATCCCCCCGTCGCAGGAAATCGGCAGGTGAGGCGCGCGTCGATGAACGGCCCTAATCCTGGCCACCGTTGCGGCCTGCCACGGGGCGTGTTGCCGGCCAGGGTAAATGCCCATGACTTGGACACCATCAATCATCGGTAACCAAGGCCAGAGTCGGGACAGCGGCGTCGACGGGCTAATCGCCAGCGTCACATGCCAGTGATGCGACCGGACGAAAGCCAGATAGGTTCGTAATCGAGTTCCTAGTTCGATATGGAGGATGACGGAGCGGGTTCGTAAATGCATCATGGTCGCCAACCAGCGATCAGGACGATTCGTCATGCAATGAATTTCTACCGGAACGCGACGATCAAGTCGATTGAGAATTTTTGGGCCGACCGTCCGGCCGGGCACAAGCGTGCCATCGGCCAGATCAAGATGGACAGTCGAATGATAATCACTCGCCAAATTCCATTGCCGGTGCAGTGCAACCGAACTGCGAGCGAGGACCGCCGGGATAATCCTACCGGCCATGTTCAAGTCTCGATACTTGCCGTAGCCGGCGGCGATGGCGCGGTTGGCCGTTAAAAGGGGTATTGAGCCAGCGCGTAATAATAGTTGTCATTGCCGGCCATGACTGCCAATCGGCGGCCAATGACAGGACGTTCGTATCTTCATCGCGGCGCGATCTGGCGGCGATGGCCGGCGTCATGGCCTGGAGAGCGCGAATTCCCCGGTGCTTATTCGCGGCCATGGCCATGCCCACCCCGGTCCGGCAAACGGCAATGCCAAAACTGCCCGGATGCGTTTGAACCGCGCGGGCCAGCGTGCTGGCCCGGATGGGATAATCGTCATCGGGCAGGCGTTTCAGCGGACCAAGATCGTGAACATCATGCCTAGTCCGTTTCAGCCAAGCGAAAACACGCTGTTTCACCGCAAACCCACCATGATCGGACACCAAGAATATCATAGGCTGGTAGTATACCATAGCTTCACCGCCGGGGTTTGCCGGTGAGGCTACTCGGGTTTGATAATCCAACCATTGGAGCGACTTAAGTTATGTGACCCAGTTCACTTTTGCACTGTGTAGCGCAAAGTAATAATGCCCCCACCTGTTTCTTTTAAAGAAGCTAGTTTTACCGGTAAATCAAATTGTCCAAAAGAAAATAAAGGGATGCCCTGGCCGATAAAAACTGGTTCGACATTGAGAATGATTTCGTCGATCAGTTTTTGTTTAGCAAAAAGGGTATTCGTTGTTGAGCCGCCTGTTATCAACGCCCTTTTAAAACCTTTTTCTTCAAGCCGTTTGAGGGCGTCTTCAGGTGATCTGGCGGAAATATAGCCGTGGTCAGGAATAAAGGAGATGTCTCTGGAAATCACAATTTTTTCAGCCTTAATTTCATCAAAACTGTTGCCACTCTGCCAACCCTTAACCGCTTCATATGTTTTTCGTCCGATAATAAAATTCCCAAATTCTTTTGTCAGTTCGCGAAATTTATCCCAGTTCTCCTGCGACAAGAAGTCCTCGTCGCCAGTTTCGGTGGCAATCATTCCATTAACGGACATAGCCATGTACAAAGTGACTCGCATAATTCGTTAGGTAATAGGGCCTATTAATTCACTGCTGCCCCCAATCAATCAGCTCCGTGAATCGCAGGTAGAATCCGAACGGGTCAACCATACGAAAATCCTTCCATCTGTGCCCGTGATCTTCCAGCTCTTTGAGCTCGCGAACGATATGACCCTTGAGATGCGCAGATGCCGCTTTGTATATTTCTTCGATATCGCCGGTGGTGATCGTCACCTCGGTCGCGTAGCCACGCTTCGTCTTTCGAGAAAATTGCTTGAAATATGATTGCTTGTACACCCTTTCATCGCCGCCATAAAAGTTTAGCATGGTATCTCCCAGCTGGTCTTCCCGGGTCATGGTTAAATACCCAAGCTCCGTCTTGTTGGGGTTGTCATCCATGGTCACCGCAAAACCAAGTTTTGAATAAAAACTTTTTACCATGTCCAAGTCAAGGACATGTAATTCAATAATGAGATTGTTTCTGATCGGGTTTTTCATTACTTTTTGACCAAAACGGTTGACAATGCGCCATCCGCCTAACAACCGGACAAGCCTGACTTACTGGACAATGATGGTGCCCTGAAAAGCGGCGTTGAAGGGATCGGTATGGTCGTGATAGCCCCACGATCCAACTTGCGTAAAGGTAAACGAAAATGAACTTCCGGCGGCAATGACGTCAACCAGGCCCGGCAGGTCAGTGTGGGCCGGGTGAGGGCTCGAAGCGACTTCGTGGATACTCGAATCATTATTGACGAATGAGACCTTTGTCCCGACAGCCACCGTCAAGGTTTTTGGCGAAACACCGTTTTGGCTAATGGTCACTGTCGCGGTTTCGGCCGTAGCAGTGTTCGTGTTGGTCGTTACCGTATTGGTATTCGTGACACCGATGTTCAGGTTGGCAGCTGAGTTGATGTTATCGACTGCGGTTGATGAAGAAGTATTCGTGTTGGTGCCTGCTTTACCGCAGGCGGCTCCTAAGAGAAGTACCCCGGCAATAACAGTGAGAGTCAAAAAACGTTTCATACTTGCGTGGTTACTATTGAATCTGTAGTTTAAGAAATTACCGCATCATGGTCAATTGGTTCCGGGCGTCCGCCGACATTTTCCCGGGATCCCAGGGCGGGTCGAACGTCAATGAAATCGTTACCTTGGTCGCCCCAGTTTGATCTGTAATCTTCCCAACAATTTCCTGCTCAAAATACGGCACCAGCGGGCACCCGGGAGTGGTCAGAGTCATCGTCAAATGAACCACAGCGCCAACAATTTCTACATCGTAGATCAAACCAAGACTAACAATATCAAGGCCGACTTCGGGATCATTGCACGTCCCCAGAATATTGAGAATTTGTTCCTTGGTTATCACCATTACTCCCCGGTTTCGCGAGCGGCCAAAAACTTTTCCGCCTCCAAAGCGGCCATACAACCCCACCCGGCGGCCGTGACCGCCTGGCGGTACCGCCAGTCGGCGACATCGCCAGCAATGAACACTCCCGGCTTTGTCGACATCACCTGGTCGGCGACTTTTAGATACCCGGGGCCGACGAGCTCCAATTGTTTGCCAAAAATTTCGGTATTCGGTTTGTGGCCGATGGCGAGAAACATTCCCTGGGTTGAGAAATCTTCCTCCTGACCGGTTTGATTATTCTTCAGGCGCAGACCGGTAATGGTGGCGTCACCCAGAACATCAAGTACGTCGGTGTTGTATCGGAACGTTATCTTGGGATCCATTTCCGCTCGATGAACCATGGCCTTACTGGCCCGGAGTTTATCCTTCCGGACCACAACCGTGACCTTGGTCGCAAATTTTGTTAAAAAAGTTGCCTCCTCCATCGCGCTGTCTCCGCCGCCAATGACGACGACTTCTTTGCCACGAAAAAAGAACCCGTCACAGGTCGCGCAGGCTGAAACGCCCTTGCCGCGTAAGCGCTGTTCATTCGGCAGGCCCAGCCACTTGGCCGAAGCCCCGGTCGCGATAATGATCGTTGCGGCTTGATGACTTCCCCGCTCAGTAGTGATTGTGTACGGCGTTACGGCCAAATCCACCGCCCTGGCAGTTTCCTCCAGATAGGTTGTCCCAAAATGAAGGGCCTGTTCTTTCATCGCGATCATCAGGTCCGGTCCGACAATTCCCTTGGGAAAGCCGGGAAAATTTTCAACTTCCGTCGTCCACATCAACTGACCGCCTGGTTCCGGACCAGCCACGACCACTGGTTTCAAATCGGCCCGAGCAGCATAAATCGCGGCCGTTAAAGCGGCTGGGCCGGAACCTAAAATGATGACCTTGGTCTGCATCGTGGGAAGAGTTTACCATAAAAAATCAGGTAATTCAACAGTCTTTGAGGCAAAACCGAAGGTACCGACCGCCCTCCGTCGTCCAGCCTCACTTTCCGAAAGTGAGGCTGGACTTCCTCCTCCCTCCTGATATCAGGAGGATAGTATTCACCACCTCCCGTCGTTCCCTCTCGACAAGCTCGAGGTCACTTCCTCCGTCCCCCTCATGTGAGGGGGACGTATCTTGACCCGGTACTACAACAACTGTTACAAACGAGCCTAGCAGGAATCCGCAATTTTCTCATTGGCTATCTTTTATGGTGTTTTTAGTAATTGTTGTAGTACCGGGTTGACCTTCGGTTTTTCTTCGGTTATAGTAATGTCATGTATAGTAATGTCATGCCAAATCGAGATATTGGCGGTCCCCAACCGCGGCCATCAACCGTGCCTGAAAAGATTGGCGAGCCGATCCGCGTCGCCGTTGATTTTATTCCGGCCAGTGGGGCGACCGGCCCGAAAGTCATACCGCTGGCCTTTGTTTGGGGCGGGCGGAAGTACGTTACTAAAAAACTCAATCTCCGCTATAAGCGCCAATTGGGAAATCGTTGGATTTGGTGCTTTGCTGTTTCCGATGAAGCGAACAGTTACGTTCTACAATATGATCCAGAAACATTAGGGTGGTTATTGGAAGAGGTGTATATATCGTAAATTCAGAGACGAAGTTTATTGATGTATCTGCTAAACTCCAGCTATAAAAAAGACCCCCTTGGTGCAAGACTGGGCGGAGGGAGTCAGGAAACTTTACAAGAAATGAAACGTGAGCTACGACGTGCTTTTTACCTCTCTCTGAGGTTCGACCAAATTGGCGGGTCGGTCGAAAGGCAGGATGGTGAGTGTAAAAAGTAGCCACATCACCAGAAACCATAGCATCATGCCGAGCTTCGTCGTCATGGACCACTCCAGCTGCGGCATGGCACCGGCAGTCAAAATTACCATCATCGGAATCATGGCTAGAATGCTGACTGGCCCGATCATGCTCTCATTTTGAAGCCACAAAATCCGTGGCCTATGACCGGTCATGTCCATGATCATGACGGCACCGAAGCACAGAGAGACTAGTCCGATAGCGATCTTCAACACTAGCTCCACGACCATGTTTCACCTCGATTTCAAAGGGCGGTTGACGTCCACTTCCGTACGTGGCCCAACCCTACTGTACAGCATAGGCATTGTCAATATGAATTCATACTTTACTTTCGTCGAGCAGTCCTGTGCCGGGTTGGGTGCGGGATTAGATAAATAACCTATGCTCCCACGTGTCATTTTGCATCTTGATATGAACAGCTACTTCGCCTCAGTCGAACAACAGGCTAACCCGTACCTTCGTGGCAAGCCGGTTGGCGTCGTCGCCACGATGTCCCCGAACGGCTGCGTCATTGCCTCATCAGTTGAAGCAAAGGCTAAGGGTATAAAAACCGGCTGTCGGGTTCGTGAAGCTCGGCAGCTTGACCCGAATGTCATTCTCATCCCTAACGATTCCGCCAAATACCGCTCCTGCACTGAAGGAATTATGCGCATCCTTCGCCGCTACACGGAGGAGATTGAACACTACAGCATTGATGAGGCCTTCCTCGATCTGACCGGCTTCGTCTATTCCTATGACGAGGCGGCGAGTTTGGCCACCCGGATTCGCGCTGATATTCAGGTCGAGGTCGGCAGTTGGTTACGGTGTTCAATCGGTATCGCTCCGACCCGCTGGCTGGCGAAATTTGGAGGTGATGTCGCGTTAAAAGGCGGGACGCTGGTCGTCCACCCCGGAAATCTAACCGCGACGCTTGACCCGTGCCGGGTGACTGCGGCCTGGGGCATCGCTTCCCATCTTGAGCGGCGTCTGAACGCTTTGGGTATTTACACGCTCGGCGAATTGCGCCACTATCCAGTCGTTAATCTGATGCAGGCCTTCGGGATCATGGGCTACCAACTGTGGGCGAACCTCAATGGCATTGAGTTGCGCGGCGTCCAGTGGAACGCCATCCCGAAATCGGTCGGTCATTCCCATGTCTTTGCCAAACGAGCCACCTCGCTTGACTATCCAAAAGCCATTCTTGCCAAGCTCTGTGAAAAGGCCGGACGCCGCTTGCGCCAGCTTGAGCTTGAAGCTGGCGGCGTGTGGTTGTCGTATGGCCTGGCAACAACGGTAGCCGCCCAATTCGGCCGCGCAGGTGGTAGCACCGGTCAAAAGCTGAGTACCCCGATCGTTGACACTCGTGACATCTTCCGCCATTGCTGGCGGCTCCTCACCGCCGATCTCCCGAGCGGAGTGTTGCCGAATTTTCTAGCGATGGGTTTATTCCATCTGCGGCCGCAATCCCATCAGCTTGCCCTTTGGCCACTCACAAAAAACCAGGACGCGCCCGCTCTGGCCACCGCCCTTGATCGTCTCAATGACGCCTACGGGGATTTTACCGTTACTCGCGGAACGTTTTGGGGGTTGGACGAGCGCGATGTCCCCGACCGAGTCGGGTTCCGCAAAACCGTTCTGGTTGATGACGCCACCGGAATATATCGGTGGTAAGAAAAAAGCCCTAGCTCAACCTGCTAGAGCTCTCGTTCGGGGGGTGAGGCTACCGGACGAATAGTAGTCACCACTTCACTGGCCCGCTCGGCCAAACTTCCGGGCCACTTGAAGGTGAGGGTCGAGATCCACCATTGGTCCATGACTTCGCCACCGTTACTGATATCTGGATGAAGCCGAGACTGGAAGTACCAGAGTAGTTTAGGATGGGCTTCAAAGATTGCACTCAAAAGCCAGGGGCAAACTTTTTGATAGGCTTCGAGTTGATTGAAGGGGCGATGGCCGGTTGAAAAGTCGATCAGCTCCGGTCTCCACTGTTGTCCAACATCCTGTTCACTCGGCAGCCCTGAGCTCTGTTGCAGAGTCTCATCGGAAAAGTGAATCGAGAGCTCCGATTCAGTCGCCAAGAGTAGCTGACCGAGACGCCGTCCTAACTGCCTTTTTTCTGTGGGGCTAAAATCAAACCCCTGTTTTCCTGCTACTGGCGACAAGTGAACGACCGTGCGAGTCCTGTTCGACATACTGACCTCCTCTGAACTGCGTCAACTGCCAAACGGATCACCCGCCTTGAAAAGGATCGAAGCGCAAGGGACAATAACTTACGTTCAACCTATAATGGTCAACGCTCTCCGTCAACGTTATGAGGTGAAGATTTTGGGAATTACGAAACCGACTGAATCGTATAAGCCATCTCGCCTTTCGGCGTCGCAACAGTGACAGTTGCGCCGACTGGCTTACCAAGCAAGGCTTGGCCGAGCGGCGATTCATTGGATATTCGTCCGGCCAGTGGATCGGCCTCATTCGAACCGACGATATGGAGCGTTGTCGCTTGGCCGTTCACTTCAGTGATCACCGCGCTCCCGACTTGTACAGTGCCGTCCGATTTGGCCGATTGATCGATCACGACGGCGTGCTTGAGCGTGCTTTCAAGTTCGTCAATCCGGCCTTCATTGAAAGCTTGTTCGTTCTTCGCCTCTTGATATTCGGCGTTTTCCGACAGATCGCCTAGCTCCTTGGCCTCTTGAATACGAGCGGCAATTTCCCGGCGGCGGATATGGACCAGGACTTCCAGTTCTTCCTTCAGCTTAGTTAAGCCCTCTGGCGTCAAATAGGAAACTCGTTCGGACATGTGGGATTGGGTCAATAAACAAATCTGTTCCGAGTGGAACAGGTGCCTATTCTATGGCTTCTTTACGGGGCTGTCAATAAGTTATCCACAGGGGTATTTGACTGCTCCCTCCGGAAATACCAATCAAGAATTTCTTTGGCGACCGGCAGGGCGGCGTCGTTACCTTCCCCGCCGGCCTCAACAATCACCGTCATCACGATTGTCGGATTATCGTACGGCGCGTAGGCGCTGTACCACGAATGGGTTTTCCCCTCAACTCCAAATTGGGCAGTTCCCGTTTTTCCCGCCGCGGCCACCGGCAGACTTTGCAACGATCGGGAGCTTCCGGACAGGACGCCTTCGCGTAAGCCATTTTGAACGGCCCGAATGTTCGCGGTTGAAGCGATCCGGTCAGTTAATATTTTTTTTGGGACGGCCCGAACCAGCGATCCGTCCGGATTGAGGATTTTTGTCGCCACGCGCGGCTGGTACAACGTTCCGTTATTCGCGATCGCGCTCATCGCCATCGCCACCTGCAGTGGGGTCACTACGAGGTCGCCTTGGCCAATCGACAAGTGATAGGTATCCCCAAGTCGCCACGCGGTTGGACGGACGTGATCGCGCCAATCTTTCGTCGGCAAAAAACCCGGCGCTTCGCTCGGCAAATCAATTCCCAATTGTTGACCCCAGCCGAATCGTTGAAGGTAGCTGACAATCCGGTCGACCCCTAAACCGGGACGCTGTTCATAGCCGCCGCCCAAGACGTAAAAATACGTGTTAACGGATTCAGCCAAAGCTTTGGCGAGATTTGTCAGGCCGTGGCCGCCGGCTTTCCAGTCCGGAAAGGCGTTGTTCCCCACGGTAAAACCGCCGACGCTGAGCACCGTCGTTTGCGGCGTAATTAATTTTTCCACCAGGCCGGCGGTGGCGATAAACGGTTTGACAATCGAACCTGAAGGGTATTGACCGGCCACGGCCCGGTTCAAGAGCAATTTTCGGTTGTCGGTTAAGGCGGTGGTGATTTCCGCTGACCGATCCGGCTGAACAAACCAGTTATTGTCATAGCTCGGAGCGCTGGCGAGGGCCAAAATTTCACCGCTGTTCGGGTCAACCGCCACGACCGCCCCACCGGGACTCTTTAATCGTTGGACTGCGGCGCTCAAGACTTCGGCGGTTTTAACTTGCAATCCGCGGTCGATGCTCAACTGAACCGTCTGCCCCGGTTGAGGGTCGATTTCGTTCAGGATTTGTTGTTGCCGGTTACGAACATCGCGTTCCACCTCTCGTTCACCCTCCCGGCCGGTTAAAACGCTGTTGTACACCCGTTCCAGCCCGGTCTTCCCCGTCAATGACAGGGTCGTCAATTTTAGGTCCTTCGCTAATTCGGGTTGGCTGACCTTGCCGATATACCCCAACAACGCCGCGGCGGCACTGCCATCAACGTATTGGCGAGTCGGCAATATCTGTAAGCCGGCGCCGGGGATATCCTGGACCGCGGCGAGCCATTGTAAAGCGGCGGTCTGGGGGACATATTCCGCCAGCGGCAAGGGATCAGTAACCCGCTGGGTCGTCGTCGCCAGCTCCTGGTTGATCACCTCAACTGACAAGCCGCTGGCTTGGCTCAGGCTGGCCAGCGTTGTTGTCCGGGCTGGTTCTTGACGCGGAAGATCGGCGGGGATGATGGTCAGCACATAATTCGCCACGTTGTTGACGAGGGGTTGACCGGTTCGATCAAGAATCTGTCCGCGCGGGGCCGGGATGGACTGGATCCGGATACGGTTCTGGTCGGCCCGGGCCCGATACGTGTCACCGGCAACGGTTTGCAACCAGCCCAGCCGCCCGACCAAGACGATCAGGAAAAGAAACATCGCAAACCACAACCATGAAGCATAGCGCGGTCCGACCACCGTCGCCGTTCCGCCCCGCGGCTCGCCGGTTGGGCCATAATCAATAACCCGCGCCGCCTCGACCGTGACGCGGTGTCGAGTTGGAGCCACAAACAGGTTTTCAAAATCACCAACCATGGGTTAAAAAGGTTGTTGAACGTTTTCCGTCGCGACCGCCGATGAAAATGAACCGCCGGTGAATCGTCGCCAGGCGGCATAGATGAGGATTGGGTGAACGACGCACTGAACGACGGTCATGAGAATAATAGCCGACCACCCAATCCCCAGCGCACCTTGAACAAAAACCTGATGGGCTTCAACCTGACTGGCCACTAGGCCATAAAAGATGGCGGTCGCCGCGCCGACGGCAATGATTAAACTGGCGCTCGATTTGGTCGCAATCCAGCGCTGGGTCAGCAAGCGTAGGGCGCCGACCATGCCCCACAGCGCGACTGGATAGACAAACCATGGCCAGACCGAATACTGGGCGAGAAAGAAACCAGCGAGGCCGGCCGACCACAGGGCGCTCGGCCACGGGCGAAAGAGGGCCACGGCGATAACGACCGCGATTACCGCGTTGAAGGCCGACCCGCCGATTGGCCATACCCGCACCCAGCCAACCTGCAACCAGCCAGCCAGAACCACTATGATGGTGAGAATGAGTAGTTCAAGAAATCGTCGCATGCTTTTAGAGAGTAATCACCGCGACATTCCGCACTCGCCCGTACCGAATTGGGATATTGATCAAGGCGCGTTGGAAAACCTCCCCCGAGCGCTGTTCCACCTCGGCGACCGTACCGATTAAAAGATCGGGCGGCAGTCCCGGTTCAAGACCCGAGGTGACGATCGGTTGCCCGGCGGTCACCTGGTCATTCTTCGGAATCAAATCAAGGCGCAGGGTCAATCCGCGTTCACCTCGAACGACGCCCTGGCTGCCCGCCGCATTTTGGATGCGGGCTAGGACGATTGATTGCGCATCATTCAGGAGCAGGACGGTCGCGGTCGCGGCGTGGACTGATTGGATTTTTCCGATCATCCAGCCATCATCGGTTATCACACCCTGACCGGCTTTCAAACCTTGGTCGCGGCCGCTGTTAATAATCAGGCTCTGAATGCCCGGATCGGGGCTGTACCCAATGACGGTCGCCGAGACCGACGGCAATTCAACCCGGGAAACGAAGTCGGCTAACCGTCCGGCATTCTCCTGAGTTTCAAGCTGTTTGCGCGTGTCGGCCAACTCGCGGCTGACACCGGCAAGTTGTTGGCGAAGATCGGTTTCGGTGTCGCTCGATTGATGAAGCGCCGAGGACCACCCCAAGCGAGCGATCAGGTTCAGGCTGACGGCCGTCACCGGCCGACTGGCACCGGTCAGCCAACGGACCGACTGTTGACGAAAAGCGGGAACGAGAATAATGACCGCGGCGATGATGATGACGACGCTAACCACCGCGACCGGGCGAACGGTTCGGGTTTGACGCTGCATTCGTTAGGAGGTAAATGGTTGATCCTCGCTCGACAAAACCAAGATGTTTCGCAAAGCCTCAAGATCTTCCAGGACGATGCCGGTTCCGCGGACAACCGCAGTCAAGGGATCGTCGGTGATGTGAACCGGAATTTGCGTTTCGGCGTTAATCGCCGCTTGAATTCCCCGCAGTAAGGCGCCCCCGCCGGTCAGCACCAACCCACGCTCGTAAATATCGGCGACTAATTCCGGCGGCGTGCTTTCGATCGTCGCTTTGATATTTTCGACAATCGTCCGAATCGATCGCTGGAGAGCCTCACGAACCTGGCCGGAGGTAATCGCGACTTCGCGCGGCAAACCGGTAATCAGATCGCGGCCTCGCATCTTCGTCTCAACGACTTCACCGTCGTCCCAGGCTGAGCCGATCCGGAGCTTGATATCCTCAGCGGTTCGTTCGCCCAGCAGTAAGTTAAAATGATCGCGGGCGTATTGAATGATATCCTGGTCAAGTTTGTTACCGCCGAGGCGCAGTGACCGCCAGGCCACCACTCCGCCCAAGCTGATGACCCCGATTTCGGTCGTTCCGCCGCCGATGTCGACAATCATGTTCCCGGAAGCTTCTTGAATCGGCAGGCGGGCGCCAATCGCCGCCGCCATCGGTTCCTCGATCAAATAGACTTCCCGAGCGCCGGCATGGAGGGCGGCATCTTCCACCGCCTTCCGCTCGACCTCCGTCACGCCCAGCGGAATCCCAATGACCACGCGCGGACGAGGTAATAACCCAAAACGCCCCTGATGAACCCGATCAATAAAATACTTTAACATTTTTTCCGTCACCTCAAAGTCAGAAATAACCCCGTCCACCAGCGGTTTCGTGGCGACGATATGTCCCGGCGTTTTTCCGACCATCCGCCGGGCCGCCTCACCGACGGCTAAAACCTGGTTGGTTCGTGAATTAATGGCGACCACCGAGGGTTCGTTCATAACAATTCCCCGATCACCGACATAGACCAGGGTATTGCTTGTTCCCAGGTCAATCCCAAGATCATGCGAGAACCGTCCAAGGAGGCGGTTAATCATGAGGGGTTGAAGATTTTAATCACCCGGTCGATCAGTTCAAACCGTCGAACGTCGCGAATCGAAATTAAGAGGATCATCAGCAATAACGCATAGAAACCGGCCGCATGGATATAATTTTCCACCCGTGGACTGATCGTCCGGCGGATCACCCGTTGGATAATTAAGAGCCAGGCGCGACCGCCATCGAGGGCGGGAATGGGGAGAAAATTAATGACCGCCAGGCTAATCGACAGGAGCGCGACAAACTGCAACAGCGAACTCGCCCCCAGCCGGGTAACTTCGCCGGTCAGAACCGCTATGCCAACCGGTCCGGCGACGTCCTGACTGAGGCGGCCAGAACGAACAAATTGCGAAATGACCTGGCCGAAGCCAACCACCGATTGCCAGGATAAGCTGATGGTCGAGCGCAGGCCCACCCACGGGGCGGTATACCACGGGTACGTGACCGTGGCTGAGGCCGCTAATCCGAATTCGTAGTGCGGCGCCTGCGGGTCCACGACCGGTTTTGCCTGCAGCGTGACTTGCCGCCGGACATTTCCGTGAATCACGTCGAAAGTCAACGGCGGAAAGTTGGCCTGGCGGGCAAACGCGGCAATCTCCTCAGTGCTTGAGAAAATGCGACCGTTAATAGTGATGATCTGATCGCCAGTCGCCAAACCGCTCTGTTCAGCCACGCCGCCGGTGGTGACGATAGCTTGCGTTTGGCGGTTGGTCAGGGTGGCACCGCTGTCAAGTTTGACCGTCGACGGATCAACCGTGACACCGGTTGAAAAGACCGCGGTCAGAATCACCCAGGCTAAGGCGTAGTTCATCAGCACCCCGGCGGCCATAATCAACACTTTTTTTGGGGTTGAGGCGGCCTGGAAACTCCCCTGATCGGCTTGTTCGCCGCTCTGCTCACCATGAAGCCGGACAAAGCCTCCAAACGGAATAGCATTAATGGAATACAAGGTGGCCCCATACCGGCGGCCGAATAATCGCGGCGGAAAGCCCAAGCCGAATTCTTCGACCCGAACGCCGGACCGGCGAGCGGCCAGAAAATGACCGAGTTCATGAACCACGACCAGGGTCCCCAAAATGACGATGAACAACAGGATGCTCATGCTAGATCGTGGTAATTTCCCCGGTCTTCCGATTGACCAAATCGGCGATGGCAGCGGTCGTGGCCTCAACTGCCTGTTGTAACTCTTTCATGGCGACGACGACCGCGTCTTCCGATTGCGCCCCGCTTTTTTCGTCGCTCTTCAATTGCTTCATCGCCTCTTCCCGGGCGGCCCGCAAGCGGACCCGAGCTTCTTCCGCCTTCGTATTGACGACTTTTAGCAGATCACTTCGCCGCTCCTCGGTCATGGGCGGAATTGGCAAGCGAATCAACTTTCCGTCGACGACTGGGTTGATGCCGAGGCTTGATTGGCGCAAAGCTTTGGCAATATCTTTCACGATGCTCGGGTCCCAGGGCTGAACGACGAGCAAACGCGGCTCGGGCGCGGAAATCGCCGCTACTTCCTGCAATGGACTGACCGCCCCATAACACTCAATCGGCAGGGCGGCAATTACGCCCGGGTTAGCCCGACCGGTTCGAATGGTGTTGAGTTCTTGATGGAGATGCTCGAGCGCTTTATCAGCGCCGGCGGTAAAAAGAGGGTGGCTCATTTTTTTTGCTCCGGGACGAAGGTCCCAAAATACAACTGCTCGGGATTATGGCCGTCAATCGTTAACCAGACCGGCTGGCGGCTGGTCGGGACCGTGGTCACCGCCCAACTTGCCCCGGCGTCAGTGGTTCGGTGCAGGCGGCGGCCGGTTGTCAGGTATATTTCCGCGATGTTTTTTGGATTGACGCTGATATTGGCGACGGGCGTGCTGTTCGGATTGAGCAACGTCGAAATTTGCCGCCAGGAGGAGCCGCCGTCGGAACTGGTCAAGATCCCGAAAGCCGTGGCAAGGTACCATAACTCGCCGGAGGAAGTCGTCACCACCTCAACATCAGCGATTGCTTTGGCCCCCTTGTAGAGGGCCAACGGCGCGGTCAGATCAGTCTCTTGAACGCCGCTCGGGTCAAATCGATGAATCCCCTGGCGGCTGGTGAAAACAACTAATCCGTGCGTCACCGGATCAACCTCCAGGCGGACAATGCCGGTGATCGTTTTAACCGTATTGACCAGGGTCCAATTAGCGCCGTAATCGGTGCTACGGATGACTTTCCCGCCGCTCGTGACGGTCCAGAGAATGTTGTCGCGCGAGGGATCAACCGCCAGACAGTCAATTGTCTGCCGTGCTTGCGGTTCGGTATAAACAATTGTCCAGGTCTTTCCTTGGTCGGTGCTTTTCTGGATTTGACTCCCGGAGGCGAGGTAGAGAATTTGATCGTTTTTTGGATCAAACCCTAAACAGCGATAGGTGCCGGTCCGCAAGCCGGTGGCGGACCATTGCTCACCGCGATTGGCGCTGGTCCAGAGTCCCAGCCCGCGCACTCCGGCATACAGCCGGTCTCCATTCTGCGGATCGATCAACAGGAAGTTGATCGTCGCGTCATCAAGGCCGATCCGCCGCTTTTTTTCGGTTCGAATAAACGTTTTCTGCCGCCAGGTTCCGGCTTGATTATCAGTTCGGTAGACACCACCGTCTTTCGGTTTGGTGTTCCCGACGCTAATACTGCAACTCTGGCCGAGAGTGGCGAGGGCGATGAGTCCGACGACGATCGCGGTGCGTTTAGAGAATGAGGTCATGGAGAAAAAATGACGGTTGAACATGCTGCTGAAAATAGCGCTGTCGCTGCACCAGACGGCGGGCCAGCTGTAAAAGTTGATGGCCGCCCAGCTGAACTGACAACCGGCGAAAAGCGTCGCTGTGGTCCGGCCAATGGCGAGGCCGGCCGGTCGCGCTGGTCAGTAAGGCGTCGCGGATAATCCGCTCACAACGATCAAGGTCGGTGCTCGTCCATTCCGTTCGGTCAGCGAGGCGACCGGTGGTCAGGGCTTTGACCAGGTCTTGGCTAGCCAGCCATTCGTTCTCCAACGCCTCCGGATGAGCCGCCAAAGTCATCGCCTTACCCGGGCAACCCGCAGCTTGGGCGGCAATCGCTTGGCGAAGGCTAACTGAAAGTTTTGACCAGTCGGTTCGCAGGGCTAGGTCAAGCTCGGCCGCACTGACTGCTTGCCAACGAAAATGAACGGCGCGGGAAAGAATCGTTGGCAGAATTCGCTCCGGGTGGGAGCTGGTCAGGAGAATGGCCGTTGCCGGCGGCGGTTCTTCAATCAGTTTTAACAGCGTATTGCCGACGTGTTCACTGAGTCGATCAACCTCGCCAATGATAACCCAGCGGCGTGAAGAGCTGGCGGAGGCTCGTTTCCAGGACAACCCTTGCAATGCTTGACCGACCTCCTCGGTCCCGAAACGATGATCGTCATCCGGCGCAATAAATAAAAAATCAGGATGGGTGCCGGCCGCTACGGCCCGGCAGTCAGTGCAGGCCCCGCACGGGGCGGCCGGCTCACGGCAGAGGTCGCGCTGGGCCAACCACCGCGCGACGGTTGATTTTCCCAAGTGCTCGGGACCGCTAAACATGGCGGTCGCCGGCCAACGCCCCGACGCCAGCATCGTTAACAAAGCCGCGCCGAGGCGCGACTGACCGATCCACGGCCAGGCCTGGCCGCTTTGATTTGCTTGAGTAGTCAACTTCATGAACCCGGCTACTCTACCACTTTTACTCGTCCCTGACAAGCCCAGGAAGAAGCCGGCCGAAGGCGGTCATCGTCAAGGCGGCCGTGTGATCCCATGTATACTTCTGGACTTGCACCAGACCCCGTTTCACCAGGTTTTGCCTTAGCTGTTCATCCTGGTCGATGCTGGCTAAAAGTTGGGCAACAACCTGGGGATCGTGACTGTCGGTCAAGAGAGCGCCGTCACCCAGCACCTCCGGGAGCGATCCGGCGCGGCTGGCGACGACCGGAACCCCGGCTGAAAAAGATTCTAACGGGGGCAGCCCGAACCCTTCGTAGCTTGAAAGGAAAACGAAGGCTCGAGCGCCGGCTTGCCAGCACCACCGGTCATCTTCCTCGACCCAACCGAGTTGATGGATAGACTGATGACCGGCCGCCGGCATTTTGGCCGCCGCCTCATCCCAACCGAAACCGGGCGTCCCAAGCAAAACCAGGTCAGCCGGTTGCGCGACCAATCGCCGGTAGGCTACATATGAGTCCAGCAAGAGACCGATATTCTTTTTTTGCTCCAACCGGCCAATAAACAAAAAATAGGGACGCGTCACCTTCGCCCGTCGTTGGACCTCCGTTAGTTTTGCCGGCGTCAGCTCAGTCAAGCTGGCGGGTTGGCGGACGCCAGGCGGGGTGACTATGATACGAGCTGGATCAGTCCCCAGCGTGGCGACGATTTCTTGTTTCGAAAACTCGGAAACAGTCAAAATGATTGGGCTGCTCCGGAGGGCGTGCCGGACCGACCAACGGTGATAGTCGCGTTCCGAAGCGCTGTATCGTCCAAGGGTAAAGATCCTCACCGCCAAATGAACCATCGGCCGCAGCCAGCCGAGACGCCGCTGCACGGACTTTCCCCGATACAAGGCCGGCCACCGTTCAAAACCAACATCATGAATGGTGGTGACGGTTCGGCGTGGGTGCCAGAGCGGAACGGTGTCGGCCGGAACAAACAACAAGTCCGGCGGGTGGCAGAGCAGTTCCCAACTCAACCGGAGATGCGACCACAGCAAGCCCAACCGCCACGATAAAACGCGTACCTCAACCTGGGGCCCAAGATTCTGCAGACCCGGTTCAAGCGGCTCACGGACGTAAAGACGAACGGTGTGCTGTCTGAGTTTTGGCGCGAGCGCACGGACGAGGTGCCAGCTGTACCACTCGGTTCCAGTTTTTTCCCGGACATTCGCCCGCGAAGCGTCGATCCCGATGATCATTTGGTCGAGAGAATACTCCGTTTATACGATTCCAAATGATCAAGGGCGACCCCGGTTCCCCGCGCGACGCAGAGCGATGGTTCATCGGCGACATACGCCGGCACGCCGATGGCGTTGGCTAAAAGTTTGTCGATGTTGCGAAGCTGCGAGGATCCGCCGCTCAGAACCATGCCTTTATCCATGACGTCGGCTGACAGTTCCGGCGGCGTATCTTGTAGCACATTTTTAACCGCTTGAATGATACCGGTCAACTCGTTCTGGATCGCTTCGGTGACGTCGTCGGAAATGATCGTAATCGTTTTCGGCAACCCGGAAATCATGTCGCGGCCGCGAACTTCCATCGACAATTTGTCTTCCATGATCAAGGCGCTACCGACGGTAATTTTGATATCTTCGGCCGTCCGCTCGCCAATCGCCAAACCGTATTTTTTTCGGACATACTCTTGAATCGCATAATCGAATTTGTTTCCGCCGATCCGAACCGAGGAGTTGACGACGATCCCGCCAAGCGAGATGACGGCAATTTCCGAAGTGCCGCCGCCAATATCGATAATCATGTGACCCGAAGGCGAGCCAATCGGAATGTTCGCTCCGATGGCGGCGGCAATCGATTCCTTGATAATGTACGCGGCTTTGGCGCCGGCCGCCAGGGTGGCGTCGATAACCGCCCGGCGCTCGGTTGAGGTAATGCCTCCCGGCACGGCGATCATAACCTCGGCTCGTAAAAAACGAACGCCCCCCAGCGCTTTATTGATAAAGTACCGCAACATCGCCTCAGTCACCCGGTAATCGGCGATAACGCCGTCTTTGAGCGGGCGCAGGGCGATGATTGTGTCCGGCGTCCGGCCGATCATTTCCTTGGCCTCGTCACCGACCGCCAGCACTTTTTTATCGATCATCGAAATGGCGACGACCGACGGTTCATTCAAGACAATCCCCCGCCCGGGTAGATGGACCAGGGTGTAGGTCGTCCCTAAATCGATGCCGACGCGGCGTGAGAGAAAGCTCATGAGCGATAGAGGAGAGAGATGAATCGGTCGCTCGCCAGCGAACCGGTGAAAAGCACCGCATCTTCCCGTAAACGCGCTTGGTTGTCAAGCCCGGTGGCCGAGTCCGGCCGGTTGTTTGGCGTGATGACAGTCAGGTCGATATTCGTTCCAACCATGCCTGGTTCCTTTTGCCAGACCAGCGTATATTTTTTCTGCTTCAGCTGGGCGGCTACCGCGGTCGGCAAGACATATTTCAAAACCAAATCAGATTGTGTTTGCGGCTCAATCGATTTAAACGCGGAGAAGACCGTCCGCCCCAGCTCGGTTGAGGTCTCAATCTTGCCGGCGGCCGATGATCGTTCACGAATCTGCGCGCCCGACGATTCCTTCTCCAGCAACTGCGAACCGGCCGGGACGTAAACCCGAACATAGGTGTTGTACCGGCTGATCAGGGCGCTCGTCCGCCAATCAAACTTGCCGGTATGGTTATAATGGACTTTCAAGGTGGCGACGGCCTGATTATTGTTGACTTCAATATTGTAGGTGTACGTTCGACGCATGACCGAGTCGGTTTTTAAACTGGCCAAGTTGGCATCGACGACCATCAGATAATCCTCGCCCGCTTCGCCCTGAATCGAACCGCCCCAGTTTTGATTAACCAGGATGCCCTGGAGTGCCGCATCCTGCATATAGAGCAGGAATTGTTTTTGGGATAGCTGCTGGCTGAGGACCAAAAAAAGGTCCGACCAGTCGCTCAGCGGCAAGCTGAGCAATCGATTAACGAGCTCGGCGGTCATGACCCCAATAATGTCTTTCCGCTGGCTCTCGGTCAGACCATATTGTTTAAACCCCTGGCCGACATAATCCTGCAAACGGGCGGTGAAATTGTCGGGCGTAAACTCAATCTGATAGACCGTAATCGGTCCGACCAGTCGAAGCAATTCAACGATCGTGGTCGGGGTAATCGCGACCACGCCGTCAACGTTTTTCTGCCCGCCTTCGCGTTCATAAAATTGAATCGCTTGCTTGGCCGAGGTGGGAAAATCGGGCGACCAATTGGCATCGCGGAAATACCAGGCCTTGGCCTTCAAATATTTTTGCATCGGTTCGGGCGGCGTCACCACCGGCAGATTTTTTGCCGCTTCATCCAAGTTATAGGAATTATCGGTTTTCAGCGAAACAATTTCCCCGCTGGCCACCTTTAATAACCCATAGGTGCCAATAAATCCCCCGCCGGGACGGAGCTCATTATTGTTTTGCAGTAAAAACAAATATGACCGCGGGTTCGGGTAGCCGAGCACCGGGGGCAGTAAGTGCGTCGCCGGAATGGCTTGGTCGATGGCCCGACTAATAATCGGAAATTGCTGTTTGAGCGGCGTAATCACCCGCTGGAGCGGCCCGACCAGACCGGCTTCAGGGATTCGTTCAAGGGCTTGGCCGGCCTCATGAATAGCGACCTGGGCCGCCTTTAAGCTGTCCTCCCGCTCAGTAATTCCCGCCAGCAACTGTCCTTTCTCGGCCGGCGAGATCGTCGCCAGACTGACTTTTCCCCGGTCGGCAAACGGCGCGAACAGATGGGCGGCGAAATCGACCAGCGCTCCGGCCGCGTTCGTGCCTTGCCGGCCGACTGCCAAGAGATCGCCGACCGCGCGATACTGGCGGCCGAGGTACGGCCAAGCTCGGAGACCTCGGGCTTTGGCCAGCGCCGTGTCAGCCGTCGTCAGTTCGGTTTGGAGCTGCCTGAGGTGCTCCTGGCCGCGGTCAAATTTTTGTTCGCTCAAGTCGACCGGGATCTTTTTGGCGACGGCCTGGGCCCGCTGAGCCGCGTCAATAACCGGCTTGAGTTTAGGGTAGTAATAGGCGGCGAAAACTAAGCCGACGACCACCATGCCCCCGCTGACCATCCCGCCCCACTTCAACCAGGGCCACCAGCGTCGCCGGCGCGGGGCGGCCAGCGACTGGATTTTTGGACGTGATAAGCGGCGTGAAGATTTCCAACCAAATATTTTCATAGGCTGTGGTTGGGGCGCGGCTGACCGCGATATTTTTTGAAATATTCCAGCCAACTTCTGATGTGAATGCGGGTCGGATAGGAAAATATTCCGCCCAAGCCGGGATTTTCGGCCGACTCGCGCTGATGGTAGTGAACCATCTCGGCGGTATGGACGTAGTGGACTTCCGAACCGCTCTGCCAAATACGACGGCAGAGATCAGTGTCTTCGACGTACAGAAAATATCGTTCATCAAAGCCCTGCAATGTTCGCAGGGTGGCCGTCCTGGCCAAAAAACAAGCGCCCAGCACCCAGCCAACCGGACGTGAATCATCATGGCCCCAATCGCGCATCAAATATCGCCGTAATTGCCGTTTCGCTTGGGGCATTCGGCCCAGCGGCGTTCGGCGCAAAATAGCCATGATAAAAGTCGGAAACAAATAGGCTGACGACTGAATCGATCCATCAGGGTTAATCAGCCGCGGCCCAACCAGGCCAACGGCCGGATGATCGAGTAGATATTTGTGCAAATCTTCAACGGCCCCCGGAAAAACCGCCACGTCCGGCGTCAGGATGAGGACAAACTCCCCCTTGGCGACCGCCAGACCAAGGTTATTACCGGCCCCAAAGCCATGATTTTCTTCGGCCATGATCAGGTGCACTTGCGGAAAAAACTTGCGCACCATGATGTCACTTCCGTCGTGCGAGGCGTTATCAACGACGATGACTTCAAAATCAAGGCCGAGCCGGGCGTCATATATTCCCCGCAGACACTGTTTGAGCAGGCCCTTCGATTTGTAATTAACGATGATGATCGAGAGGGTCATGCCGGATCGGTTACAAACCAGGCCCGAACGTCAAGCGCGGTTCGCTTCGACTGCTGATCAAGCACCGCGGCTTTTTTCTTCATCCGCCGTTGGAGTCGCCAAATATCGCGCCAGGCTCGCAACGTCGTCGGCCGCCGGGCGAGGAGAAATATAGACTTTTTCAGTTCATACCAGCCGATCCACAACCCATCCCGCCAAAGCGTGGCCAGCCGTTCGTGTTTGAGAAGCATTAACCAGTGATTGCGATAAGAGTAATAACTATTCAGGGCCGAACGACTGCGATGGTTTCGGGCAATTAAGCGATCCGTCACGACCGATTGGCCCTGAATCGTCCGGTGGTGGTACGCCAGAGCCCGATGGTCGTACCAAGCGACCCAGCCCAGCCGTTGGAGTCGCCAAGCCAAATCAGCGTCGTCCTTATAGGCAAAAAAATCGTCATCGATGTATTCGTCGTGGTAGCGGACGCTTTCTAAAGCGCTCCGGCGGAATAACACGCAGGCGCCGGAGAAGCCGAAAACGGACTGATCTTGATCAAACTGGCCGGTATCCTTTGCGCCGCTGCCACGATCAATGAAGTGGCGAGCTCGGTTACCCTGCAAACCAGCGGTGTCGATTATGTCAGAAAATTGAACTTCGCGCAACTCGTCCGGACTATATTCGAAGCGCCGTAATTTTCCGCCAAAACTCCCGGCTTCCGGATGTGCTTCGAGATACCGCACGCCGTATTCAAGCCAATCGGCTTCGAGAATAACGTCGGGGTTGAGCATCAGCACATACGTCGCTTCGGTAATTCGTAAGCCTTGATTATGTGCCCGAGCGAAACCGAAATTGCGGGTATTGCGCAACAAATGAATATGCGGATAATGCTCCCGGAGCCAAGCTTCGGTTCCGTCGACCGAGGCGTTGTCGATCAGCAATAGTTCGAGCGGCTGGTACCGCTGATGAACAACGCTATCCAAGCAACTAGTCAAGTGCTGTAAACTGTTCCAGGTCACAATATGAACGGCGACTCGCGGGTTAGTCATGGTCGAAAGCGACTATGCTTATCAAGGCCAGCCAGCCCAGTCCGAGCGGGTGATTTAAATACGGAGAAGTAAGATGGACGGTCGCTATGGCGATTGTCGGCCAGATCCAAAGAACAGCGTCGGGTTGGTATCGTATTTTTTTCCAGACCAGCCACAGCCACCAGCCGAATAAACCTAAACCAATCAAACCGATATGAAAAGCCATATCTAAATACCCCAGCTCAAAGGCCGAGGTGGTGCGGGCACCGCGAATCCGGGGGTCAGTGCTGTAGTACGTCAAAGTCGCGCCAAAACCATGGCCGCTGATCGGATTACGCCCGATGGCCTTTACCAGCGGCGGGATTTGATTGGCCCGGGCGGTTGAGGCCTGGGTTGACCCGGCCGATTTCAATCGCGCGACGACCGCATCAGCATTGCTTTGGCGGCCCGGCGGAGTGACGATATACGGAAAATTCAACGCCCAGGTCGTCATCATCCAGACAAAGACCGCCAACGGGATGAGAATAAAAAAACGGCGCAGGCCGGGCCAATTTTTTCGACTCACTTCAACCAGCGCGAAGACTCCGAGCGCGACGGCCAGCCCCAACCATAAACTTCGCGATAAACTCAGGTAGACCCCGAGACTGCTGCCCAAAGCCGCGATCCCCCACCACGGTTGATGGCGTTGCCGAATATAGCCGACCATCAGCAAAACAAATCCAATCAGGGCGTAGATCTGGCTTTGGAAAAAAATTCGATAGACATTCTTGCTGATCAGGGTAATTTCACCAATCCCCGTTTGCCGAATCCAATGATAGAGGGTCGTGGTTTGCGGAATATTTTGGGCAAAGAGTAGTTGAATAACCCAACTTTTGAATCCGACGATTGTTACCCCGGACAACAGCACGATGAACAAGGTGTTTTTCCAGTCAGCGCTTCGTCGAAGAAACAGCCACCATGGCCACATCATCGCGATATATAAGTAGGCGTTCATGTCAGTAAAGACTCCACTCACGCCATATCCCCGCATGACACCAACAACGCTCATAACGCCAACCCACCCCAGCAGAAGTCCAACCGGCCAAAGTATTGGCCGGGGAAAAGTAAATTTTTTCTGCCGGACGCTATCGACGACCGCGGCGAGCATGATGATGACAAACAGCGCTAATCGGATCGAAATTTTTTCACCACCAACCTCTCCCCACAACAAGTACCCTTTACCACCGATGATGAGTTCGATCAGCGTTGCCCAAGCTAGCCAGTGCGGTTTTTTGATCGCCAACCACAGAGCCGCCACGATCACCAGGCCGATGACGACCGTCATGGCGTTTGGTTCATAGTCAGTATTTCTCGCTAATCGAAAGGCTGTCCATGACAACACCTCGACTCCGGCCAAGGCTGCCACCCAATACCAATACCGTCGAAGGTTGGTCATTATCGGGGCTTTATTGCGGTTTGTAAGACGGTCAGCAGGTAACTCACCACAAAAAATGGCCAGAGACTCAGGGCCGCCAGCGGTGACCAGTATTTCCGGGCATAGCGCGCCAAGCTTTTTATAAACCAAACGTGCTTGGTGAGGCTTAAGAACTGACTAAATGAACTGCCGCCAATATGGATCAGGCTCGTCCGGGGATCATAGGCCACGAGCCATCCAGCGCGGTGCAAACGTTGGCAGAAGTCAACATCGTCGAACCAAATCCAATAGCCTTCGTCCCAACCGCCGAGCTCAACGAGGGTTTCGCGTCGTGCCAGAATAGCTGCGCCCATGATTTCATCAACATCAATTGGTTCGCTTGCGGTTGCATATCGCTGGTCGTAGTATCGTTGCATCACCGGCGTTCGCCTCAACAGATGCCGCAACTTGAGTAAGGTGATTACCTGATCCGACCATCGCGGCCAATGCCTGATTGAGGCCTGAAAGCTTCCGTCCGGGTTGAGGAGGCGTGGCGCGACGGCTCCGATGCGATCGTTCCGTTCGAAATTCTCTAACAGAACTGGGAAGGGATCGACCGTCAATTCCGTATCAGCATTCAAAAAAAATACCGCCTGACTGACGGCCTGCGTCCACCCTTGATTATTCGCCGCGCTGAATCCCCGATTGGTACTGTTATGGATGAGCTTCACCGCCGGAAATTTCTCTATGACCATGGCCGGCGTACCGTCAGACGAACCATTGTCAACGACGATGACCTCGTGCGGCGTTGAGACGCGGGCAGTGATACTGGCGAGACAGCGCTCAAGGAGCTCTCGTCCGTTCCAGTTCACGATGATAATGCTGACGCGCGGCACATTCGACATGAGGCCTCACTGTACCAGATTCCGACCTGATCAGCAACCCTGGGACAGCTGGTGTTTTTTTCGAATAACCGCCTCCGCCTCGCGATAACGTCGAATGTTTGTACTCCCCTTTCCCTGTCCCACCCACGGTAAACGATAAACAAACGAGGGTATCCAAGCGCTCATTGTTCCGTGCGCTTGATTCACCGAAAATAACCGTCGAGGAATCCACAGACCGGTTTGGCCGTGTTCCAACATCGTCAGCCAAACATCCCAATCTTGAAAACGTTTTAAAGCGGGATCGAACCCGGGGAAATCTTTGCGGCGTATCAGTGAGCTGGTGTGAATGTAATTCGTTTGGCGCAATCTGTCAGACGAAAAATCAAACAAATGAAAATTTTTCACGCCAAATGTAAAATCGCTGTACGCATACGACGCTTCCGGATGGGTGACTAATGCCGTGGCCATTGTTTCCAGCATGTCCGGAACCATCACGGTATCGCTATCAAGAAATAAAAAATATTCTCCAGTTGCGACCGACGCGCCCCGATTCCGGGCAGCGGGAGCGCCGGCGTTAGCTTGGCGAATATAGTGAATCCGGTCGCGGTAATCCATTATCGCCGCCGGTAGGTCGTCGGTTGAACCGTCGTCAACCACAATCACTTCATACTTTTTCCAGGTTTGCGCAATCACCGAAGCCAGGGTCGCTTTGATGGTCTTAGCGCTGTTAAAAGCCGGAATGATAACGCTGATTATTGGTTGCTCAGAATCCACTATCCCCTGCACCATAACCTTCGCGCGAGGCGTTCGTATCCTTACCCGAAATTCCTGGTTAACCAGGGCGCGGGCCGCTGTTCCATATTTTTGGCGTAGCTCGGCGGATTGTAAGAGTTTTTTCAGGGCGGCACTGACTGACGCAACTGACGTAGGGTCGACGAGAATTCCGGTTGAACCATCAATGACAATATCGGGTATGCCACCGGTCGGCGAGGCGATGATTGGCAAGCCGGCCGCGCCGGCTTCCAGGTAGACCGCCCCTAGACCTTCAACATCTGCTCCCCGATCCCGGATACTTGGCGCCAGCACAAAAATACTGGCCTCTCGGAGTAAACGTTGACGGATCATTTCATCAGCCCGACCGTGCCAGATAATATTTTTCTGCAGGCCGAGTGTTTGGGACACCGTTTGTAATATCTCTCGTTCCGAACCTTCACCAACAATATCGTAGCGTAAATCCGGCCATTCATTTTTTAACCCGGACAACGCCTGCAATATGACTGCTATGTTTTTTCGTGGCACTAGCCGCGCAATCGTCAGTACTCTCAGTTCGCCCGTGGCGGAAGCAGGACTATCACCTTCATCATCGGCCACGGCCGGATGCGTTTTAATCAGCCGACTGCGAGGAACGCCCAGCTGATTCAGCTGTTCCGTTAGCCACGAGCTGTTCACCCCGACCCATTCTGCCCCACGAAGGTGATATTTCACCCAGCGGCCGGCCGGCCGTGCCAGTTCGCTGAGGACGTCATGGCCATGAGCCAAAATGACGTACCGCACGCCAACCGGTTTTAACACCCAAGCCGCGGTTACGGCGGCACTGTAATGCCCAAAAATTATCAGCCGCCGACCACCCCGCGCTTGCCGCCAAAATTCTCCGAGTAACCAACTCCAACGCGGTCGTCGCCGGCCGCTAAAGAGTGATCGCTGGAGACCCGGGTACCACGTTTGTTTGACCGGAGTGATAACCTGAACATCGTCGCCCCAGGCCGGCCGCAGGAGTTCGAGACTTCGCTGGATCCCGCCGGGTTGGGGCGGAAAAAATTCACTGACGATCAGTACCGGTTTCATCCCGTTAGAGGCTTCTTTTTATGAAGGTAAAAATATTCGATTTTAAAGTGGTAAGCGTTGATGCCTCTAACGGGATCATGATCGACGAAAGCGTTGTACCATTGACAGAATATCGCTCCGTTTCACCAACCGGAAAATAAAAATTAAACACCCGTAGATAAAAGCCATGATCGCCACCGCCATGGCTGCACCGCTCCGGCCATGAACCTGCGGCAAGAGCCACCAACCGACCGCGGCGATAATCAGCCCGGCCAGCAACGTTTTGAGCAGGGTTCGAATGAGAACGCCCCAATCAACCGCGATGATTTGACGCACCCGGATCAAGCCTAAGAGAAACAGGAGCGCTGACGACCCGGCGGAAATGACCGCCACGCTCCGGTAGGAGTACTGTTCAATAAAAATGAGATTCAAAGCGACATTCAGAACCACCGTGATGCCGATATTGATGGTATTCCGGGTCTGTTGATTTGAGGAATTGAGCAGGTAGCCAACCGGAAAATTCAAAAATAACCACGGCAAGCCGAGGGCTAACACTTGCAGCGGCCACGCGGCGTCCAGCCAGACTTTACTGCCGCCGAGCAACAGGACGATTTCTTTGGCCAGAAGGATCAACACGACCATCAACGGGATCGCGATGACCATCAAATATTGCATTGATGAGGTGAAGATTCTTTTCAACCTGGCCTGGTCCTGGATGAAGGCCGCGCTCATCGCCGGAAAAATCGCCGCCACCAGCGCCGCCGGCAAAATCTGGAAGGCGACGACAATTTTATTGGCCGTGCCGAACAGGCCGACTTCACGACGTCCGTTAAAAATCGACAATAAGACATTATCGCTGCTGGCGTAGACGGCCGAAAAGAACCCGGCAATGAAAAAGGGCAGGGCGATGAATAACAGCCGCTTAACGGTCGGGCCGTGCCACCGCGGCCGCCAGGCCACCCCCTGTTTCCAGAGGTGAAAGACCACAAAGGAAAAATTCGCCAGACTGCCTGACAAAACGGCGATCATCGTGATAACCGGCGGTGCGCCGAACACTAACCCGGTGATACCGACGACCATGACGGTGATCCGGTGCAAGATCGTCCCAAACGACTCAAACTCAAGCCGCTGGATGCCGCGAAAATACCCGTAACTGGTGAGGGTTAATGAATCGATGACCATGATAATCGCCGCCCATTGGAGGAACAGGATGTCCGGATGAGAGCGGCCGTAGGCATCGAGCACGGCAATCGTCCCAAACAAGGCGGCCACGACTATAACCGCCGAGATGACTTTAACGGTAATGATCAGTTGAAACTGGCGGACGCCTTCGACTGCATCGCGGGCGGTTTGCCGGATGAACGCCTGGGTCAACCCGAGGTCAATAAATATCGAAAAGAGGGTGATGAACGACAGCGCTCCGAAGTAATCACCGGTAATTGAAAAGCCCGCTAACCGCGCTAATAACAGGACATACACAAACGACAAAATCTTCTGACCCAGGAGAGCCAAGGTTAAATATGTCGTGTTTTTCGCGACCCGTCCTCCGTTGAACGTTTCGGGTGCGTCGGCCATCAAGTGTTGATTAGCGCTTCTGCCACTGCGGGGCGCGGCGGGCGCGCTTCAAACCATACTTCTTTCGTTCCTTGACCCGCGGATCACGGCGGAGAAAACCGGCCCGTTTCAAAACAATCCGCAAGTCGCCGTCATCTTTCACTAACGTCCGGGCGACGCCGAGACGAACCGCCTCAGCTTGACCCTGGGTCCCGCCGCCGGAAACTTTAGCGGTAATTGAACCGACTTTTTCCTGGTGCGTCAGGGTCAGCGGATCCCTAACTAATTGCTGGAGTTCGGCGGTGGGAAAATATTTTGCAAGCTCACGGCCATTAATCGTGATTTCCCCAGCCCCTTCTTTTTTATGCCAACGAACACGGGCGACCGCTTCTTTGCGGCGGCCAACAGCAAAAATATACGTTCGTTTGATATCGCGTTTCGCGACGGCAACTCGTTGAACTGGAGCGTGATGGGCAGAAATCGAGTGAGCCGCTTTCTTAGCGGCTGATTTCCGCTTGGCTGGCGCTCGCTTTGCGGCCGGTTTCTCCCGCCGCTGGCGGGATCCCGTCTCGGAGTGGTGATTGGTCGTGGTGGCTTTGGTAGGCATACGGAAAATCAGGGTTATTTCTTTTCGGTTGACGGTTTCGCCGCTTCACCGCTCGTTGACAGGGATAACCGAGTCATCAGGCGGGGTCGATGCGTATTCGCCGGCAACATCCGTTTGACCGCAAGCTTTAACCGATCTTTCGGGTCAACTTCTTCCATCCGCTTCTCTTTTAAGCCCCCCGGATAGCCGGAAAAATGGTAGTAGATTTTTTGCTTAAGCTTCTTACCCGTGATGCGAACTAAATCAACATTGGTAACAATCACATGAACATCGGATAAACGATCAGTTCGATAATCCGGCGTGTTTTTTCCGCGTAACGCTGAAGCAATTTGCGTCGCCAGGCGTCCGAGAACTTTTCCTTTCGCGTCAAATTGAACGGTGGCCATAGATTATTTCGTGACAAACTCAACGACCACTTGGGCCGCGCCGTCACCGACTCGGACCGCTAATTTGCTGGTCCGAAGATAGCCGCCTTTGACTTCCTTGTAGCGCGGGCTGATCACGTCAATAATTTTCTTGACGGCTGGAGCATCAGGCAAGTATCGCAACATCTGGCGGCGGTGATGAAGATCGCCGGTTTTTCCCATGGTGACGAGACGTTCAACCAGCGACTTGGCGACTTTCCCGCGCGCGCTGGTCGTCACAATCCGTTCATGCAACACCAAGGATCGGGCCAGATTGCGGAACAATCGTTGGCGCTGGGCGCTATTGCGATCAAGGGTGACTTTTTTCTTGCGGTGTCGCATGGGAAAATTTATGCTTCGTCGTCAGCTTTCTTCTTGCGCTTTTTCTTCGGTTTATCCTCAGCCACAGCTTCATCGGCGGCGGCTGGTTCAGCCGTCGCTTCAGCCGCCGGCTCCGTCACGGTGGCGGCCGTAGTCATCGGGCCCTGGAGAATAAACTGGAAGTGGTCAAGCAGGATTTGGGCCGATTGATTGAGGGCTTCGGTCGGGGTCATCGAACCGTCGGTCGTAATGTCGAGCATCAACTTATCGTAGTTCGTGATCTGCTCGACCCGGACGTGCTCGGTCGTGAAATTGACGTTCTTCACTGGGGTGTAAATAGCATCAACCGCGATCATCCCGATATCAAGTTTTTCCCTTTCCCGGTTTTCAACCGGGACGTAGCCGCGGCCCTTGGCGACGGTGAACTCCATCTCAACGTTGCCGGCGGCATCGGTAATCGTGCAAATTTCTTGTTTGCCGTTGATCACTTCGACATCGGAGTTCTTGGTAATATCACCGGCCGTCACGGTCATCGCGCCTTTAGCGCTCAAACTGACGGTCACCGGTTCGTCGGAGTGGAGACGGAAACGGATTTGTTTGATGTTGAGCAACACGTCGACCATATCTTCCTTGACGTGCGGCAGAGTGGTGAATTCGTGAGTGACGCCGTCGATTTTGACATGGGTAATCGCGGCGCCGGGCAACGATGACAGAAGAACGCGGCGGAGGGCGTTGCCGACCGTCATCCCGTAACCCGGGTAGAGCGGTTCAACCGCAAAGACGGCGCGGTGGGCGCGTTTGTCGTATGAAACTTCGGTGATTGATTTGGGAAGCGGGAACTTTTCCATAGGCGTAAGGGCCAGGCGATGAAATTATCGAGAGTAAAATTCGACGATCAGCTGAACATTGAGGTTCTGTTCGAGCGCCTCATCCGGCGGCCGGTTCAGAACCTTGCCGGTCCGCTCAGCCTTGTTTAAGTCGAGCCAGGACGGGGCTTGATGCTCGGCGAGTTGCTTATCAAAATCCTTAAAATATCCTTTGGTGGCGCTTTGGGGGCGGATGGAAATCACTTCGCCAGGCCGAACGCGGTAGGAGGGAATGTTGACGAGTTTCCCGTTGACGTGGATGTGGCCGTGGTTCACGAGTTGGCGGGCTTGGGCGCGCGTCATGGCAAAACCGAGGCGATAGACGACGTTGTCGAGCCGAAGTTCAAGCATTTCGAGCAGTAGTTTTCCGGTATCGCCGGTTTGGTCAAAGGCTTCGTGGAAATATTTGCTGAATTGCCTTTCAAGCAAACCATACATCAATCGCGCTTTCTGTTTTTCACGAAGTTGAACGGCATAACCGGATAACCGGCCGGAAGTGCTTGGGCCATGCTGGCCCGGCGGATACGGTCGGCGTTGCATGATCCTGGTTTCCTTTTTGGTACCAAAGAGGGCAATGCCATACCGGCGGCTGAGTTTGATGCGGGGACCAATCTTACGACCCATCCCGGTTAGACAATAATTATATTAAGTTCTGCGTGCATTTGGGTTTGGAGAAATTTCATAGTGATTGTCTAACGGGACAAGTAGTGATTAGACGCGGCGGACCTTTCGCGGTCGCGGACCGTTATGCGGCACGGGAGTAATGTCTTTAATCTGGGTCAAGTTTAAGCCATTCGCGGCCAAGGCGCGGACCGCCGATTCCCGCCCAAGGCCGACGCCGCGGACGAAGACATCAACCGATTTCAAACCGAGCAACTTCGCTCGATCAACCACGTCGCGAACGATAATCCCGGCGGCGTACGGGGTCGCTTTTTTTGGGCCCTTGAAACCCATTTTTCCGGCCGAGGACCAGGCAATAACGTTGCCGGACGTGTCGGTAATTGAAACAATTGTGTTGTTGTAGGTCGCCTGAATGTGAACATAACCGTTGACCACGAACTTTTTCTTCTTCTTGCTACCTTTCGCTTTCGGTCCAGTCGTTTCAGCTTCGGCAGTCGCCGGAACTTCAACCGTTTCGGTCGGCGGGAGTGCCTGCCTGCCGGCAGGCAGGTCGGTCAGCGGGGCAATTGGATCTTTAAGTTCGTCGGTCATAGTTCAGGTCTTAGGTCTTTTCGGCGGCTGATTTACGGCCCGAGCCCATCGTCCGGCGGACATTACCGCGCACGGTGCGGGAATTAGTCTTCGTCCGTTGACCGCGGGTCGGCAAATTTCGACTGTGGCGAGTGCCGCGATAGGCGCTGATTTCTTTCAGCCGTTTGATATTGAGCAAGACTTCGCGTTTTAGATCACCTTCGACTTTATATCTTTTTTCAATCGCTTCACGGAGTTTATTCGCCTGCGGTTCGGTCATGTCCTTCACCCGCGGATTGTCAGTAATGTTCGCGTCGGCGATAACTTTGTGAGCGCGCGTCGAACCGATCCCGTAAATATACTGCACCGCGTAGAGGACTCGCTTGTTGGCCGGAAGGGTGACCCCGGCGATACGGACGACAGCCATCCCGGTTAGACAATTAGCATATGAGTGAATCGCATGGTTTGGGCTTGGAGAAATTGCATAGACAGTGTCTAACGAGACAGGTATTTAGCCTTGACGTTGCTTATGCTTCGGGTTCGAGCAAACAATAAAGACCCGATTGCGGCGTCGAACGACGCGGCAATTTTTGCACATGGGTTTGACTGACGATCGAACTTTCATCCCGTTAGACGGTGAAGCAAATTGAGTAAGGAGTTGGTTGAGGTAGCTCACCGCCGCCCTGTGGCGGGGTGATTCCGCGGAGCGGAATCAGAGACGGTAGACGATCCGGCCTTTGGTCAGGTCGTAGGGCGACATCTCCAACGTGACCTTATCGCCCGGCAGGACTTTCATGCGGTGCATCCGCATTTTGCCGGACAAGTGAGCCAGGACGTTGTGGCCGTTTTCGAGCTCGGCGCGAAAGGTCGCGGCCGGCAATGCTTCAGTAATCGTCGCGGTGACGCGAATGAAGCCTTTGTCGGAACCGCTGGTCGGCGCCTCGCTCGGAGTCGGATTGGTCTGGACGTCGCTGATGGGTGTAATTCTAAAAACTAAGGTGAGTAACAACTCGCCAGGCAGAAATCTTGGCTAACCTATCAGCAAATCTGCCCAAAGTCGTGTGTGCTGAAATGAAATGCCTGATGAGTATAAAAGAATTTGAGATTCATGTCAAACCCCATACAGAATCCGACGGAGATATTTCCGAATCTGTGCTTCGGAGGGCACTTGATGAAGATGATACATATTCATAGGATACTCCTAGAAGCTGTACCAACTGGGTGGGATTGCCCCGTTAGAGGTAGTAAGAATTTTACTATGAGAATAAGTTATGATTTTCCCTTTTGTCTGGACTTGGGTTGTAATCGTCAGAAACAATCTACCTCTAACGGGGTCAAATCCCAAACAACTACCTCTCGAGTACATAGTGTTCCTCATCAAGCAGTTTCTCGCCTTTCTTAACATGCCGTCGCAGAATCCCCTCCGATCTGAATCCGACCTTCTCTAAGACCCTCCCCGAAGCTGAATTATGGACGAGGATAAATCCTTCTATCTTTTTCAGTTTGTAGGTCGCGAATAAGTGATCAACAAACAACTGAAGCGCTTCCGACATAATCCCCTTCCCCCGATATGGCTTTGCCAACCAGTACCCGATTTCACCTTTCCTACCACGAAATGAAAATCCAACCGCGCCGACGGCTCGGCCCCGGATGTCGATGACGTACCCGATGCCGACTGGTTTCTTCTGTTTATACTGCCGTAGATTTTTTTCGATGAATTGTTTCGCGTGCTTTAGCAGGTACGGTTTCGGGATCTCCAGAGTATTCTCAAAAATCACCGAATCATTCAGCCAGCGGACTAAATTTGGCGCATCGGTTGTTCGAAAAGGGCGGAGGGTGAATTTTTTGGTGGTGAGGTGGAGGGTGTGCACGTGAGAAGTATAGCAAATATAATGACCCCTCGGACTTTTTGCCGTTCTTCCCCTAACCCCTCCTATCTAAAGGAGGGGAAGAGGACGTATGTCCTCGGGGAGATAAAAGAAAAGACAGAACGGTTTCGACCACTCCATCAATATTTTCCAGCACTTCTGCATTGGTAAATCGTATGACCTGTATATTAAGACTTTCTAAGAAGGTAGTTCTTTCATTATCATATTTCTTGCCCGAACTTGTATAATGCTGACTTCCATCAACCTCAATCGCTAGTCGAACCTTCGGACAGTAAAAATCTAGTACGTACCGATCGACACTGTATTGTCTTTGAAAAATAAACCCCTGAAACCGCAGTTGTCGTACATACGCCCAAAGCACCTTTTCGGAAACGGTTGAGTTCCTTCGTAAAAGTTTACGGAGTTGTTTAAACCCTGAATCATTATATAAAAACGGCATGGCATTCCTTGGCCAAGCCTTGTCATATTGATCCTAGAATATTTACTAAATCTTGTCTAGTCCAGTTTGTACGTCCAGCCAGGTTGCCATTTCCAAGGGGCAGAAATAATTTCTTTTAGGGGTTTCCCAAGAATCCAATATTCAAGCCCGTATTGTGTGGCTCGGTGGCCTATAACCATTACTCGTTTACCTTCGTAGTTTTCCTTTAGATCATTGAGGAAGTCCTTCATTCTGCCAGAAGTTTGTTTGTAGCTCTCACCATTTGGAAAGGGTTTATCAATCCTGTTTGGCTTTTCAGCATCAACAACATCATTTGACTGCTGAGTCATGTCACCATAATCGCATTCCCTTAAACGTTTGTCCTGTACTACTTTAAAGTTTCGCCCAGAAAAGCTAATGTTTGCGCTGTCAACTGAACGTTTTAAATCTGAACAGAAAATAACGTCAAATTGATCATCTCTGTATCGCTTACCCATTTCCTCAGACTGTTTTACACCAAGCGGCGATAACAGAACGTCGTTCCAGCCGGAGGAACGATGGGCTTCATTATCAAACGTTGTTCCGTGAGCCTCAAAAACAATAGTAACCATTAGGCAACCGTCGCCTTAATCCTCCTCAACCCACTCCCCACCGACTGTTCAGCGGTAATCTTTAAGACTCCAACTTGGCTGGTATGCTCAACGTGCGGCCCGCCGCAGAGTTCCTTCGAAAAATCCCCCATCGAGTAGACTTTTACTTCTTCGCCGTATTTTTCCTTAAAGAACGCCAAGGCGCCTTCGTCAATCGCTTTTTTGTAGGGCATCATTGTCCACGACACCAAGAGATCTTCGTTGATTTTTTCGTTCACTAGATCTTCAATCTTTTTCTTCTCCTCTTCGGTTAACCGTCTATCAAAGGTGAAGTCAAAACGTAAACGTTCAGTATTAATATCCGAACCGCTTTGTTTGATGGTTGTGCCAAGCACCGATCGCAGGGCGGCCTGAAGCAGATGAGTAGCGGAATGTAACCGCGTTACCGTCCAAATATCATCCTCGCTCATCCCGGCCGTGTCGGGGCCGTGCCCGAGACCATGGCCACCAAATTTCTTCGCCGCGCCGGCGCGGGAAAGTTCCTGGTGTTTCGTAATCCGTTCCTCAACCGCCTGGCGCTCAAACGCAAAACCGAGACGTTCAAGCCGATCGAGGGAAATACCGTGAGTTGAGTACAATGTAAACGCCTCATCCGGTGTCACAAGCATGTGTGACGGCCCGATCATCCCCTCGCGGCTATCACCACCGCCCTTTCGCATTTTCTTCAGCAACGCATCGATGTCAATATTTAACACTTTTCGGTAGGCATCAAGTTCAGCGTTGAGGAGCGTCATCATCGCCGTGGACTCTTTTTTCAACTCCGGGTAGGTATGGCTATAACGTTCAACAACAGTTTTTACAACATCATCAAAACTGAATTCAGTGATCAAAAATTGGTCGGCCGCCCGGCGGACAAGTCGGCGGAGGATATATCCTTGTTCTTTGTTCGAGAAACGGACGCCATCAGCCAACAAAAAACAGGCGGCCCGCAAGTGATCAGCAATAATTCTGGCCCGACGAGCGTTCACCTCAGGCTGGCCGGCATCACCGAAGCTCGGCAGTTTCATCACCTCATCCATGATCGGAACATAAAGATCGGTGGCAAAAATATGTTCTTTCCCTTGGACGACCATCGCCAAGCGCTCCAAGCCCATGCCGGTATCAATGTTCTTCTGGGGCAGGTCGGAGAGTTTTTTGTCCTCGTCTTGGAAATATTCGGTGAACACGAGATTCCAAATTTCAAGAAAATCCTCGGTTCCGTCCGCTGGCCGGCCCTTCGCCGCCGGATTCACCTGCCAATGGATCTCCGATGATGGGCCGCACGAGCCGGTCTTACCCGGCGGACCCCAGAAATTTTCGCTCCGCCCCATCGCCACAATTCTTTTTTTCGGGACGTGCTTCAGCCACGCTTTTTCGGCCTCGGTGTCGCGCTGAAGATGGCTCGGCATATCGCCGGCGAAGATCGTCACCCACAGCCGCTCCGGGTCGAGTTTCATCGTCTTCGTTAGAAACTCCCAGGCCAGATCGATCGCTTCGGCTTTCCAATAGTCGCCAAAACTGAAATTGCCGAGCATTTCGAAAAACGTCAGATGGGCGACGTCGCCGACCTGATCGATATCCGATGTCCGAAATGATTTTTGGATCGTCGTGATTTTTTTGATCCCAAAAATATCTAACGGATCCTTGTCGCCAAGGAAATACGGCTTGAATTGTTGCATCCCGGCGGTCGTCAGGAGAACCGTCGGATCATTGTCGGGAATAAGCGATGACGATGGGAGTTCCTTGTGGTCGTGTCTAACGAAGAACTTCGTGAAAGCATCGCGGATCTGCTGGGCGGTCATGTCGATGTTATTTCAGTACCTCAACTAATTTTTCAGGAGTATCTATAATCTCACGAAACAATACGTGGCGACACAATTCTTCGTCATTATGAAGAGCGTAAATCGGTTTCTTCATCGCCACAGCATAGCCAATTTCAAGTGTTGTGGAGTTCCCAATATAGCCCTTCGGATTGTAGACGAACATAACATCAGCCATGGCAATCTTATAAAAATGATCGTGGGACAGGCCCAGAGCTACAAATTTTTGCAACTGCGGATCAAGATCTTTCCATTCATCCTGACCAGAATGATGATAAGGCGCTAAAACGGTTACGCCAAGGCTTTTTAGCTTTTCAGCGAAGTCGCGCATTTCCTTCTTAAATTTCCGGCTCCCGCTAAGGGTCACTGATTTCATATAAGAAAGTCTACTGAATTTTCTGCGTTATTTCAAGTCTTCATTAGTCAATCACCGCGCTCCCGACGCACTCATCGCCGTTGTAAAAAACCGCGTACTGGCCGGGCGTGATGGCTCGTTGCGGTGTCTTACAGGTGACCCGGATCTGGCCACCTTGGGGGAGAAGCGTCACGGGTACATCAGGTTGCCTATATCGAAATTTAGCCATCCCGCTCCAGGGAAAACTGCAGGCGTAGCGGATCCAGTGCGGTTCACTCGCCAAAAATTCTTTAACCTCAAGCTGTTCCGGTTTATCGGCCGGGGCGATCACCAGTTGGTTTTTTTCAACGTTTTTACCGCTGACAAACATCGGTTTTCCCGCCCCGACCAGGCCAGCTAGTTTTTTCTGATCAAGACCGGCGCTGAACCCGTGACGCTGACCGATGGTATAGAACTGCAAGCCGCCATGCTTCCCAACTACTGTGCCGTCTGGTAATGCTATTTCACCGGATACAGCGGTCATATGCTTCGATAAAAACTCGATCATCTTTTTTTCGCCGATAAAACAAATTCCGGTACTGTCGGGCCGATCCCAGTTTGGCAATCCAGCTTTTTTCGCGGCGGTCCGGACCTCAGACTTCTTTAGCTCACCTAGCGGAAAAATAGTTTGCTTTAGTGCTGTGCCGGTCACAGCGGCGAGGAAATATGATTGATCTTTGTTGTCATCAATCGCTTTATATAATCGTCCATCCTTCGTTCGGGCATAATGACCGGTCGCGATCATCGGCGCCTCGTTCAGCGCTTTGTTGAGAAACAGTGAAAACTTTATTTCGCGATTGCATAAAATATCCGGATTTGGCGTTCGGCCGCGCTTATATTCGTGGAGCATTGCCCTAAAAACAAGTTCGCGATATTCGGGTTCAAAATTCCAGGTGACTAACGGGATACCAAGATGCTTGGCCACCGCTGTGGCCGAAGCTTGGTCTTCTTCCCAGGGGCAGGGTCCGCCGAAATCATCTTCCGACCAGTTTTTCATGAAGACGCCGTGAACATCGTACCCATCGCGCTGCAACAACAATGCCGCGACCGCGCTATCAACGCCGCCGGAAATGCCAACAATAATTTTGCCCTTGGCTGTATTCATGTCCAGACGATACAGGAAGATTCTGTGTTCAGCAAGAACTGTAGCTTGCCGATTCATCGGCACTAGGCACTAGTTCTTGCGGTTAATACCCCCCCACCAGCTGATGAATCAGCTAGCTACATGTTTAAATGTCATTTGTGGTTTCAAATGTTGGTTCTTTATCTGGGTTATGAATAATGTATTCTCGAACAGCTTCTAATGATCGCTCACCCCGAATAACGTGTTCATAATAGTTTGGTTGCCATGAACGCCGCTGATACTCGAAACTTGTTTTTGCCTTTATTCGTCGAACTATCTCACCTAAGCCAAGTGGTGACTCTGTTAACGCCAGAATCACGTGAACATGGTTTGGCATGACCACCATCAGGTCAATCGAAACACCCGCCATGACATCGACCGCTTGGCGAATGAGCTGATCACAGATATCCGCTTTGATTTTGTTATTGAATATTTTTTCTCGATCTCGGGTCACGATGGTAACAAAATACCAGCCGTCAGAGCGGTAATCGTATTCGGGCAATCGTATTTTTTTGAGGCCAAACATATCAAAAAGACAGTTGTAAAACTGCCAGGCCATCAATTTGGTTATTGTATTCCCCGAAACCGCACATTGTCAATACCGGCACACTACCGTTTCCGCCCAAACAACGTCGCTAATCCAAAAAATACGACCTCGCTGATAATCAGCCAAATCCGCGAGACAATCGCGACCACGCTGGCCGGACCGCTCGCCACCATCGACGCCATCAATTTCACAATCACCACTTCCCGAACGCCGAGTCCCATTGGGGTAATGAACGACAAAAAGCCGATCAACCACGCCGCGACATTGATCCCAATCAACGCGGTCAGGCTGATAAACGGCAGGGTGCCAAAGGCGTAGTAGATGGCCGCATTCGCCAAGCCAAACACTAACCAGACTAAGGTATACAAGCCGATCAGGATGTTTAATTCATGCGGTGTAACCGTCGGCAAAATTGAGGTCCGCCGCATCAGCTTCCACAATCGTGGCATCGCCCATGGTAGAAAAAACGGCAGGGCGGCAAATACAGCCAAGGCCGCCGCTTTCCAGTAGCCGCCGAACCAAAACCACCCAGCGACAATCGCTGCGCCGGATAGTTGCAACAAGGCTTCGAGAGCCAGCGCTTGGGCCGAGCCGCCGCGGCTAACCCCGCCTTCAGTCGCTCCGCGGAACCGCGCCGCGACCGACCAGACGTTGCCGGGCACGTAGCGCATTAATTCACTTTGCGACCACAGCCGATAATTTACGTGTCGTCCCTCGCCAAAACCATGAAGCCGGCTGATCCGATCCCATCCGGTCGCTCGGAGGTAGTACCATAGCAAAAATAACCCGAGCGCGAGCGTTAACCAACCGGGGTGCAAGTGGACGGCCGTAGTCCACACTGACCTGTCCTGGGTCATCAACCAGCGACCGATAAAACCAAACGCGACCAGCGTCAGGAGCCAGCCGATCAACCGCAACCAGTTTAGACGCGAGCGAGGAGTATCGTCCATGGAAACGAACCTGGAATTTTTTCCACGGCCAGGAATTTCTCAACAAACTTACGAAATCCGCTCCGCGACCAATGATTGATGTGCTCCGGGTGATTCCCAAGGCGAGTTACATGCTTCCCGCGACCAAGCGATCCAAGTTGGAACCAGGGTTCCCATGGCACCGACAAGACTACGTACTTTTTCGCCACCCGGCGCAGTTCATGAAGCGCCCGGTCAGGATGCTCAAGATGTTCAAGGACTTCACTGGCGACAACGACGTCCCAGCTATTGTTCGGTTGTTTGATGTCATAAATGTCTCCGCTTTCCAGTTTCAAGTGTGGAAACAGCCGACGGCCATTAATCAAAGCCTGATCAAGAGTATCAAGTCCAAGCAGGGTGACATCGGGGAGTCGGCGATGGATTTGCTCAAGTAAAAATCCTTCACCACAACCAAGTTCGAGTACGTTCGTTGGGTGCAGGTCAGCAATCGCTTGCGTAATTTTTTTGTGAAATTGCCCAATTAATCCCTTGACAGCAACGTTTTTCGTTTCAAATTTTTGATGGTTGGTAGTCAGCATAATCTATTTTTTTCGCGATGATGCGGCGACAAACAAATCAGCCAACAAGCCGGTAAAGAGTAATTGTAACCCGGCGACAACGAACAGAACCGCGAAGATTAACAACGGTCGGTCGCCAATCGCCGCTCCGCCGAGCTTTTCAATGACCAACCAGGCCAGTATGACGATCCCAATCGCCAAGAGCCCCAGTCCCCAGCGACCGAAAAAATGGAGCGGCTTCCAGCGATATTTGGCGACGATCAGCAGGCTGATCAAATCGAACAAACCGTTCAGCCGAAGTCCATACTTTGAGACGCCCCACCGGCGGGCTTGGTGTTTGACCGGCGTTTCCGCGACCCGCCAACCATTCGCAACGGCGAGCAATGGAATAAACCGGTACAGATCACCATAGAGATCAAGCGAGTCGGTCACCTCTTTCCGATACGCCTTCAGCCCGCAATTGAGATCGTGAAAGTTTGTGCCCATGATCCGATTCGCCACCCCATTGAAGATCTTTGATGACACCAATTTCAGGAACGGGTCCTGACGATGTTGTTTCCAGCCGCCGACCATATCGACGTCATCGTCGTCGATTTTTTTCAACATCCCCGGAATTTCATCGGGGGTATCCTGAAGATCGGCGTCGAGGGTGACGACGCGATCGCCGGTCGCGGCCGCAAACCCGGCCATTAAGGCGGCTGATTTTCCCTGATTGCGACGGAAAGCAATGATCTTGACCCGATGATCAGCGGCCGCCCACTCGGCAACAATCGTTGCCGTCCGGTCGGTACTTCCATCGCTAACGATAACCAGCTCCCAGTCAGGATAGTGGTTGAGGATTGGCCACAACCGTTCTCGCAGATGAGGCAGACTTTCTTCCTCGTTATAGGCCGGAACGACGCAGGAGAGTTTTTGCATGAAAAGGCAAGCGATGATTAATCAGTACGCAAAGACACTGTCACGGAGAGCATACTGGCTCAGTATAGCAAAACCGCGGCTAGTCATCAATTCTGCTACGGGAGGTGAATAATTTGCCCGGGTTGAATTTTTGTTGGCTCGGCCGGTCGCGGAGCAACTGGCCGTGGCGGATTCTGGCGCGGCGGCGGTCGGCCCCGATCACGACCCGGCCGCGGTCGATCGTCGCGGCGGCGGTCGGGCGGGCGAGACCGCGGTTCATGCACTTTCGCGGTGGCGGGCGGTTGCTTCACGGCCTCCGATAAAGAAATCGGCGCCGGAATATTTTCCGCTGGTATTGGCTCGGCGACGCGAACCATAGCCGGCTTTGGCTCCTCCTCACGACGGGGTGCCGGTGCCGGTTCAACGCGATAATCGCGCGGGCGGGCAGGTTCACGTTCATGTCGATCGTCGCGCCAGCGCGGTTCACGACGCTCTTCAGCCGGCGCCGGCCGGGCCTGTTGGTCAGCCCCGCTCCAGCGTGAAATCTTTTCTTCAACGATCTCCCGTTTCTTGGCGTAGCGTTCCCGCGAAACGCCAATAATCGTCTCTTCCAGATTATCGGGATTCGTCACCGGCGGTAGGCCAGTCGCCGAAAATGGCTCCGACGCGACACCATCGATCATGAGTTTGAGGTAAATATCGTACTTCGTCAGGTTGACCAAATCCGTTTCGGTAAAGACCGGTTCGTATTCCTTGGCTAAAAACTCCGAATCGGCCGCCCCCACCCGGAAGGTCACGATCGTCCCGACGTTACCGAAGACCGACGCGCGGACCTTTTCATCAAGCTGTTCAATGTACTGGTGGGCGATAATGAGGTCCAATCGATATTTCCGCGCCTCGGATAAAATGTTGGCAAATGACTCGGTCGCGAAGTTTTGGAACTCATCAACATAGAGAAAAAAGTCGCGCCGTTCCAGTTCCGGCACGTCAATCCGGGACATGGCCGCCAACTGGAGTTTCGTGATCATCATCGCCCCGAGCAAAGCTGCATTATCTTCGCCGATGCGGCCTTTGGCTAAATTGAGCAGTAAAATTTTTCCGGAGTCCATGATTTCCCGCATATCAATCGTCGATTTTGACTGACCGACAATATTACGGATGATTGAGGAGGACAGGAACTGGCCGATCTTATTCTGAATTGGGGAGATGGCTTCGGTGCGGAACTGATTGTTAAAGGCCGAAAACTCATCGCGCCAAAAAGCCTTGACGATTGGATCGGAAATGTGGGCCATGACCTTATCGCGGTAGTCTTTATCAACGAGCATCCGGGTCACGCCGAGCAGGGTCGATCCGGGATATTCGATGAGGGCCAGAATGGTATTCCGTAAAATATATTCCAACCGCGGCCCCCATGAATCGACCCAGATTTTTTTGAAGACGGCAATCAGTCCCGAGGCGATCAGATGGCGGTGGGTCGGGTCAATCGACTCGAGAATGTTGAAAGCGATCGGGTAATCGACGTCGGCCGGGTTTAAATAGACGACGTCATTGACTCGGTACGATGGAACATACTTGACGACTTTTTCGACCAAGTCGCCGTGCGGATCAACCACCGCCAGCCCGCGGCCGGCGCGAATATCCTGAATCACCATGTTTTCCAACATGGTCGACTTCCCCATCCCGGTTTTTCCGATGACGTACATGTGGCGTCGACGGTCGTCGGTTTTAATGCCGAACGGCTTTAAACTGCCGCGATAATTCGTGCGGGCAAAAAGGGTGATGTCGCCGGATAGAGGTTGGTCGGCCATCCCGTTAGACGGTATTACGAAGAAAATTTTTCATGTTGGTAGGAGAGGTGGAGACTGGCGAAGCGCCGTTGAACGGGACCATGGGTCACCCGATCGGTAAATTACTTGGCGCTTGGCCGACCGTCGGGGCGGTCTCAACGGCCGGGCCGGTCCGTTCTTTCGGAACATAGTCGATTTCATCGCCAACCGGCAGGGCCACCGGCGGCTCGCCGCGCTTGGCGTCAGTCTTTTTCACTTGCGGAGCTTTGACCGTTATCACCGGGAAGTGCCAGAGCGACGCCAACTCTTCGATATTGAGAACGTATTTTGCGTGTCCCGACCAGTGACTGCGGTATTTGTATCCGAGCATCAGACGGCGTTTGATGATATTCAATTTGCGCTCAACGAAAAAATAGTCACGCGTGGTTTTCATCACCTTGTCCGGCTTGAAACCGTTCATGTCAAGGGTACTAAACTGTTTCATCGCACCGATCATGCCGGGGATCCGGGCCTTGGAAAAGACCCCTTTCTTCCCTAAATAGATGCCGCGGAACTTCGTTTCGAATCCCAGTTTTGAAATTTTCATCCCGACCGCCTCGACTGTGGCCCGAACGTTCGGCGGCAAATGCAACATCATCGAGGGCGGATCATTGTCATTATTCCGACTGCTGGTTTGCCCGGGCTCAAAGAGCGTCCGGGTTAAGGTTTCGTACGTTCCAATCGCCAGCTGGCCCGGGGCCGACGCGAGACTCTGCAAACCGGGGCTGCCTTTTTTGGCTCTGGCGCCAATCAGCTTATTAATGAGCGTCAGCCCGCGCTTCCGCCAAGCGTCATCGATGATCGGCGTCAAGACCCACTGAAACCACATTTGTTCCTCGGGCTGCATCCGGCCCATAATCTCCAGAATCGACGCCATCGGATCAAGAAAGGTTTGGGTCAGCGAATGCTCCCACAGCGGGTAGGTCCGAATCGGATAGGCTTCTTTGTTCGTTAAAGCGAATTCGCAACCCCAAATATCATACTCGTCGTTGGGAAAAACGGCTTTGATGTTTTTCGCGTAATCTTCCACTTCGGAAATTTCGGCGTTCGGGTATTGCGCGTAAATTGACGCCTCAATCAGGTCGCGATTGGCTTCCGGACAACGCATCAGATACTGAATAAACCCGCCGACGGAAATCAGCTCTAATGTCACCGTCGGTTGGACGTACCCGTCGCGATATTTTTCCCAGGCGTTCGGCTTTTTGTGCAGGCCGTGCAGATGGCTGAAAATGTGCTCGACGGCTTTCGGCGTCTGTTCATTTTCGCGCGGAACATCAATCGCCAAGAGAATGTATTTCGTGTTATTAATGTAGCGGGTTTGGATAATATCCATGTAGACCCAGAAAATCCCGTAGCCAAAAGCGACCACGACCGCAATAAACCCGCCATGGGTAAAGAGGAACCACAGCGCCGCAAATGGATTCGAAACGTCCGGTAACGTGATGGTGAAATTCATTTTTAAATTTTTATTCGACCTTATTGCTCGGCCGCGCCGGTCGATCTGGGCGCGGCGGCCGCCAAGCCGTAGACTCCGTCAGGCAGTTTGGTAAACAACTTTTTATTGGTCAGGGCGAGATGGATCGTATTCCGCTTGACCATCCGCTGCTGCAGCACAGCCTCGACAATTTCTTCGCGGGTCAGCGGCCGTTGGGCCGACTGGAGAACCTCAACGATGACATCGGCCACCACCCCGGGTTTGTACCCCCATTCCTTCAGGGCGTAAATTCCCCGCCCGACCAGGACGTACTCCTTGTTCAAAATCAATTCGTTGTGGACAGTCGGCGGGTAGGCTTGGCGGGCGTCAAAACCGGTCTCGTTAATTTTTTGGGTGATCTCTTGAAAGTGCATCGGCTGGCCGTGTTTCCGCATGACCAGGAGAATTTTGTCATTCATGCGTTTCGGGACGATGCTGCCCCATGAGCGCAACCCAAACTCATTGTACGGATTCCGTTCAATTGTGGTCGCCACCCCGAGATAGGTCATAACCGCATCGTCTGATAATTCATGACCTTGTTCCCGCCACCAGGTCGTCGCCTTCAGGGTTTCGAGCAACCGATCGCGATTCAACGGCTTGCCGGCGGCGGTGATGACCGTCTCGGCCGTGCTGATCACCGCCGTCAATAACTGCGGCGTGGAAAATTTCAATTTCCAGTAGGGTTTGTACTCGCGCGACTCAACGCGCTCGATCTTATCGGTCATCAGTTCCTGGAGCAGAAAGAGCGTCGCCGCCCGAGCCTGGGTATCAACCGTCGTGTGGCGGTGAAGCTCGGCCAGTAAATCTTCTTCCGCCATAATCCCGCCATGCTCTTCAAGTAACTGTTGCAACAGCGCGTCAAGAGAATGGAGCCGTTGTTTTGTCGCGGCCGACTTCTTTAATCGGGCGACTGCCCACCGCTGTATCTGCCGGACGCGTTCACGGGTGACTTTATAGGTTCGGCCGATCGTTTCGAGCGTCTCTGATTCACGCTGACCCAGCCCAAAACGCCGCCGGACGACATCGGATTCTTTCGTATTCAGTTGTTTGAGTAGATCGTTAATGATCTCACTTGGCTCAAAGTGCTCTAACGCTTCGGTTTGCTGGCTTTGGAGCACCCGATCAAGGATGGAATTACCTGTCTCGTCGTTCATACCCGTAAAACTGCAATATTGATTAACGTTGCTAGTATAGCATAATGTTGCCAAACTGTCAAGAATATCGGCTGATAAAAAAAGTTCAGATACATAAGCTATCTGAACCATGCTGGGCTGGACCGCCTAGAGACTACCACTGGCCATGTGGATTGGGCATTCGGAATTGGGTCGCGGGTTCTGGTTATGAACCGGACATTCGTTGCTAATTCCCCAGACACCACTCTTTCCGTCCCAATCATCCGGTGGCGGGTTCTCACAAACACATTTCTTCGGACAAGAACACTTAGAAAAAACCCTCCCGATCCGTCCAAAAAGAACCTTCATTATCCCTCCGTAAAGAACCTGCAAGTGATTTACATTTACTGACGACCAAGTTTCTTCGCTCGCCACCGTTCATACACAACGAGGAGCGGCGTGGCGACAAAAATCGACGAATACGTTCCGCTGGCGATCCCGATGATCAGGGCCAGGGTAAAGTTTCGGATCGACGATCCCCCGAAGAGATAGAGGGCCACTAAGACCAAGAGCGTAGTGATTGATGTGTTCAGTGATCGGACTAAAGTTTGATTAAGACTGACATTGACCGTCTCTTCAAAACTGCTTTCGTGGCCAACCCGCAAGCGTTCCCGGACTCGGTCGAAAACGACGATCGTATCGTGAACCGAAAAGCCGAGGACGGTCAGCAGGGCAGTCACGAAAAGCGCGTCTAGTTCGATCTCGGCATAATGGCCCAGAATCGCGAAGATGCCGACGACCACCAAGAGATCGTGCAGGAGGGCGATAATCGCCGCCACCCCATAGACCCAGGCCGGGACCGGGCCAATCCCAACTTTCCGAAACGCCCAGCTGATGTAGAAGACGATGGCGAGCAGGACGATGCCGATGGCAATGACGGCGCGGCGGAATAATTCTTGGCCGAGGGTTGGCCCGATCGACTCGAAGGCGGTTTCGGTTGCGCCCGGGTAGGCGGTTTGCAATGTGTCGATGACCGATTGCCGCTGTTCGTTCGTGATCGATGGCAAACGGACTACCGTATCCTTATCGCCGGCGGTTTGGGCCGTCGCGGTTCCCACGCCAACATTGGTGACCAGATCGGCAACTGTCGGGGCACTCGGTCGTTCAGCGCTAAAGTTAACGGTCAGGCGTGATCCCCCGGTAAAATCGATGCCGAGTTTCAGGCCAAAAACCGACCAAGCGATAATCCCGGGAATCGTCACTGCCAGGGACAGTCCGAAGAGCCAATTGCGTTTTTGGATGATGCGATACATAGAATTATTCTTCGGGCGGTGAACTGACCGGTTGGGACGCGCCGAAAAGCCAGGGATGTTTCGCTAACCATTGCGTCACGACAATATTCATAAAGGTTCGGGTGACAGTCAAGGCCGAGAACATCGAAACAAGAATACCAATGGCCAAGGTAATGGCAAAGCCTTTGATCAAGCTCGAACCGAACCAGATGAGGATTAAACAGGTAATCAGCGAGGAAATGTTGGAATCGCGAATCGACAACCAGGCCCGCTTAAAACCCTCGTCGATCGCTGACCCGAGCGGCCGCCCGGCCCGCAATTCTTCCTTGGTTCGTTCGAACACTAAGACATTGGCGTCCACCGCCATGCCGATCGATAGGATGTATCCGGCGATCCCGGCCAGGGTCAGTGTCACCGGCCACAGCTTGAAAATCGCCAGGACGATGGCGCTATAAATCACCAGGGCGACGACCGCAATCAATCCCGGCAGACGGTAGTAGGCCAGCATGAATACTCCGACGAGGGCGAGTCCAATCAACCCGGCCATTAAACTTTTTTCAATTGATTCCTGACCGAGGGTCGCGCCGACATTTTGCTGGCTAATGAGGGTAATCGGAACGGGCAGCGCACCGGCGTTCAAGCGGCGGACCAGCTCCTTCGCCTGGGCGATAGTGAAACTGCCATTGATCACCGCCGTTCCGTTCGTTATTTCACTCTGGACCGTCGGCAAGGAAATCGCTTGGCCATCAAGATAGATCGCCACGACCTTGCCGATATTCTCCTTGGTGATGTCAGCAAAAAGTTTTGTTCCCTCGCTGTTAAACTGCAATTGCACTTCCGGGGCGCTAGTCTGCTGATTGAAGACGACGGTCGCCCGCTGGAGCTGTTTGCCGGTCAATTGGGTCGGGACGAAGTTGCCGGTCTGGGCGGCCGATTCTTGGGAAAAGATGAGAATGTGCGAACTGCGAACTTCCGCCACTTTTGTGCCATTCTCATCAACCTCTCGTTGGTCAGTTTTTTTGATGAGATGGTAGCCGAACTGGGTCTTGACCGGCGTGGGGGTGATTTCTCCGACTTTCAAATCATCAAAAATTGCCTTATCGAACTCCGGCACAAAGACGCCTTTTTTTTGGAAATCGAGGTCGCCACCGTTGACCGCGCTGCCCTGGTCATCGGAAAATTCTTTGGCCAAGGTGGCAAAGTCGGCATTCTTCTGTTTGGCCTTGGCCAGCACCTCCTCGGCTTTGGCCTTCGCTTGGTCATCCGGTAAGCCCGCGGCCGTCCGGAATTCCAGGAGCGGCGTTTCGCCGATGAGCTTGATCGCCTCGTTGATATCTTTAACCCCCGCTAATTCAATAATAATCCGGTAATCGCTGCCAACCCGGTTGGTTTGGACGACCGGTTCCGAAACGCCGTAGGCGTTGACCCGTTGCTCAATGACATCGCGGACGGAACTCAGCGCGTCGGTCCGATCAGCGTCGGGGATCTTACTGACATCGGCCGTGTACGTTAAACTCGTCCCGCCTTGGAGATCAAGACCAAGCCGAAGATCAAAACTCTTCGAGAAATTTCCAATCTTCAGGTTCGGAGCCTTTGGCCAACTGACATACCCAGCCGCCAAACTGAGCAGCAGGACAAAACCGAAGGTAATCCAGACATTACGACGTTTCATCCCGTGAGAGCGTCAGCTAACGAAAAAGGCGATAGATGGAGGACGTCTTTATTGAAAATGGGGCGCTCTAACGGGCCCACCCCGTTAGAAGATCCTTTCACGATGCGGCCCACCTCGGATGAATTGCTTTGCATGAAAATCACAGCTTCTAACGGGGTCATGACAACACAAAAATAGGTACGACGAGTATACCCGCCCGGACCGTCTCTGACAAGTCGTTATCCGCGCACCAGATCCGCCCGCTGACGGGACGGGTGCAGGATTCCGGCACTGTGTCTTGTAGCTTCTGCTGGCTCCCTGGGCAGAGCTTCACTTGGTGATAATGACCGGAGTCCCAACCGGCGCCCAGTCGTAGAGCGACTTCGCGTCAGCTAAGGATTGTCGGATGCAACCGTGTGAAACCGGAGTCCCAAGGTGGTTGGCGCCTTCATAGAGCCGTCCGCCGTTGGCCAGTCTCCAATACGGGAGTGAATGGACCCCGTATGATCCATCAGCCGAAAAGGCCATCCAATACTCCATGTACAAACCATAGGGCTTGGAGTAGGCCGTCACAATCTTATTTCGGGTTTTGAACTCCCCGGTTGGCGTCGGGGTCGACCATTTGCCCGTCGAAATCGTCCGGATCGAAATGACGCGACCATTTTCGATCATCCTCAGTTTTTGCTCGGACAGGTCAACTTCAATCCGCTTCCCTTTTCCGGCGCCGACGACTTGATCATCGGGCTGGCTGGCGGACGTCACGACCGGCGCCCCCGTGCTCGTCAGCGCCACCCGGACGCCGCCGCGATAGTTCGATTCAAAAACCGAAACCTGTTGTTCCAGGATTAAGGTATTGAGATCGTACACCCGGATATCCGGACCGCCGCCGAGGTTGGGGCCGGTGACGATCGTATCGTTCTTATACCCGACCCAAAGACCTGACCGCATTTTCACCTTGTAGGCCAGGAAATAGCGTTGAACCTTCCTGGTGTTGAGTCCATACACTTGGACCATCGGTTTTTTTCCGGCCGCACCGCCGATGATAACCACCGGTTCGCCGATGACTTCACTGTATCCGGCCGCGACAGTCACGCCGTCACCGGTTTTTTTTCCGTATGGGAAGTATGATTTGATCGCGGCTTGACCGCTCAGGTCAAAGATCCGAACCTCCATGTCGCGTCCAAGACCGCTGGCGGCGATAATTTTTCCGCTCTGGCCATTACGCGCCGCCATGACGGCAATCCGAACTCCGCCTGAATACGCTTTTTCAAAGGCGTAAAACTGCGTCTTCAATTTGCCGTTGCCATCGTAGACTTCAACGGTCGGGGCGTAGCCGAGTTGCGGCGCGACGACGATTTCGGCTTTACCGTCGTTATCTAAATCGCCGGCGGCAATATTGACGCCCGCTTTGGTGGTTTTATTAAAGACAAAAAACGATCGAACCTTCGTTCCATCGGCGGTATAAATTTCCACTTGCGGACCGCCGTTCGACCCGGCGCCGACAATATATTCTTCATCGCCGTCTCCGCCCAAATCAGCCACGGCGATATTCGCACCACCACGGAACTTCCCGTCAAACAATGAAAATGTCTGGCCGGTAGTCGGTATGACGAGTTGAGCCGGACGATCGGCCAGAGCTTTGACCGTTGCCGCTTTCACCGGTTGACCAACCACAAAAAAAGCGGCGAGGATGATAGCCGTAAAAAGAATCTGTTTATGCAAAGGTAGCGTCACGGGACGAAGCATGAAAAGAAAGGTGGAAGACAGAGGGTCAAGGACTTTGGACGCTACGAGAGCGTTTTGGGTCACACAAGGTGTTCACTAGGTTTGTCGGAACGAGTTACAGACCAACCCACTGAACACCCGGACCCTCTGTCCGCGCTTTTGTTTTTCTTTGTGTTTTCTCCAAAGAACACAGCCTAGTTTTCACTAGACTGCCGTATTGTAGCATAAAAAACTGGTCTTGTCAACGTTTTGGAGTTTTTTCTTACCACCCTCCCTACGCTAAAGCTTCGGCAGGCAGGCCCAGCCCTCCTGTTGTCAGGAGGGAGAAATTGAATTGCTATGTTTGAAGGCGAGCGCCAACGACTCCCTCCTATTCATAGGAGGGTCGGGGTGGTACAGCAAGTTGCGCTCGTCGAACGTTAATACATTTTCTCAGATCATTTAAAACCCAATCAATATTTTCAAGAACGTCGCCATTCTGAAACCTAACGGCTTCGATGTTTTTTGTCTGCAAGAATTTAGTGCGTTGAGTATCATACTTGCGCGCCTCAGGAGATTCATGCGTTTCACCATCAACTTCAACCGCCAGACGTAATTCTGGACAATAGAAATCGATAACAAATGGACCAACTCCGTATTGACGTCGAAACTTCAAACCTTCAACTTGGCTTCGGCACAGAAAACTCCAAAAGTAGTACTCCGTCCGAGTTGCATTTCGACGTAAGCTGTGACGCAGGTGTTTTCGTTTTGGGTCGTTATACAAAAATGGTATCGCCGTCTCCGGCCAAGCCTTGTCTTTCATAAGAATATATCTTAACTAGCCTCTTGTCAACGTTGTACGCGTAATGTATCTTCTATGAATCCACTCGAAAAAAACCGTTCCTTTTCTGGGAGGGTGTCATGACCGTGCTCAAAAGGATTACGCTTGTTCTTTTACTCATGTCCGGTGCCGCACTCCTTGTTCTCGGCTCCGTCCTCGCTTGGCAGGCCATGGCGACCGACAATCAGTGGGTCGGGCTGCTTAGTCTGGTGATGTTGGGCCTTGGCGTTTCAGTCTTCGGCTCGCCCTTCTATTCCATTCGCAGGCGTCTGGCCAATTAGAATACGCAGGCTCACTATTCAATTCAGAGTCTGCTTTTTTTTAACCAAAAAATCGGACCGTCCTATTACTCCTAGCGCCTCCAGTACAGACTCAAATCCAGGGAGGAGCTTCTTCGTACGAGCCTCTTTAATACTCAGCCAGGCATAAGAATCGGCCTCCCAATCCGTTTTTATCTGATCGGTGTTGACCTCGACGAGAACAGGGTGACAATCCACGTCTTTTTATATTGCGGTTCTTCTTGGTCAAATATTTGTCCCGGTTGGATATTGACGATTGAGGCGGAAGCCAGGCCTAACTCTTCGTGAAGTTCTTCGAGAACTTTTTCCTTGAGACTTTTTTGGTCGTCAAGAAAACCGGAAATGCCGTTCCAGTATCCTGGGTAAAAATTGAGTTTTTCGCTTCGTTTCACGAGGAGAATTTTTCCGTTAAATCGAACGACGCAATTAATGACTGGAGCCCAGCGTGCTTTGGTGTAATCTACTTGATCCTTCCTTGCCTTAAATCTTTTCATGTCCATATACTATCACAACAAGGCGCAGACTGGGGAGTCTGCGCTCAAAATGAGGAGTGAATGACTATCTTGACGTCACTAACGTACACCCCGGATCGTTGGCGAGGTAGCACTTCTTGAATTTCTTACCGGAACCACAAGGGCACGGATCATTGCGACCAACTTTCGATAAATCAACCCCGCCGACGATTTGCTTCGTCGGCGCGATCGGGCCTTGACCTGTCCGCGCTTCAACGGCTTCTTTTTGCGGCGCCGAGGTGATCATCATTTTTTTTGGAGCTTGCGGCGCGATGACATCGGCTGGCGCGACGGTAACTTTAAAGACAGTATTGGCAATCAACGCGTTAATCGAGTTCACGAGTTGCGAAAAGAGATCAAAGGCTTCTTTTTTATATTCGACGAGCGGATCGCGTTGGCCGTACCCGCGGAGGCCAATCCCCTCCCGCAAACGTTCCATCATGTCGAGATGATCAACCCAGAGCTGGTCAATCGACCGGAGCATGATATTCCGGATTACTTCGGGGTATTGCTCGAGGTTGGGAAATTGCTGGGCAAGTTTTTCCAACTGGCTGTCTGCGTGCTTGGTAAGATAATTCGAAATTTGCGTCCGGGCCTGGGCATCCTGTTTTGCGTCGCCGGCCTGTTCGCGGAAATCCTCGAGTTTCAATCGTGCTGATATTGGCGCTTGGCAGAGAGTATCAATGGCTGAATACATCGCATCAAGGTCCCAGGCGCTTTCCTGTTCGGCCGAGGTATGAAAAGAAACAATCTGCCCGATTTCCTCATTGAGTATTGATTTCAGCCGCTCCAGGACATCAGGATGTAGCGCATTCAGAATTTCCCGGCGACGCTTATAGATGACTTCGCGGTGTTTATTGATGACGTCATCGTATTCGACTAAGTGTTTCCGAGTATCGAAGTTGTGGCCCTCAACTTTCTTTTGGGCTTGTTCAAGCGATCGCGAAACGAGTTTTGACTCGAGCGGCATGTCGTCAGGTACGCCCATCCGGTCCATCAAGCCCTTCATCCGGTCGGAGCCGAAGATGCGCATCAGGTCGTCTTCCATCGAGACATAGAATTGACTTGACCCCTGGTCGCCCTGACGGCCTGACCGACCGCGCAACTGGTTGTCGATCCGGCGCGATTCATGGCGTTCGGTGCCCATGATATGCAAACCACCGACGGTTTTAACCTTGGCCGCCGATTCCTGGTCGAACGGCGAACCGCCGAGGAGAATATCAACGCCGCGACCGGCGATATTCGTCGCCAGGGTGACGGCGCCGTACCGGCCGGCCTGGGCAATAATCTGCGCTTCTTTTTCGTGGTTTTTGGCGTTCAAAATCCGGTGCTCAATCCCTTCGCGAGTCAGGAGCTCCGATAACATCTCGTTTTTCTCAATGGAAATTGTTCCGATGAGGATTGGCTGGCCGGCTTCATGGCGGCGGCGGATCTCCCGAATGACTGACATAAACTTGCCTTTTTCATTCTTGAAGATGACGTCCGGCAAGTCTTTGCGGATCATCGGTTGGTTGGTCGGGATGACAGTCACGTCGAGATTGTAAATTTTATGGAATTCCTCGGCTTCGGTCGCGGCCGTCCCGGTCATGCCGGCGAGTTTCGGGTAGAGTCGGAAGAGGTTCTGCAAGGTCACCGTCGCCATCGTCTGGTTTTCCTGTTTGACGTCAAGATTTTCCTTCGCCTCAATCGCCTGGTGGAGGCCTTCCGAATACCGCCGGCCGATCATCAGCCGTCCGGTAAATTCGTCGACGATAATTACTTCCCCTTCGCGGACAACGTAGTCTTTATCGCGAGTGAAAAGCGTCTTCGCTTTGAGGGCTTGTTCGAGGTGATGGACAGTTTCCAACCCCCCGGCTTGGTAAATATTCTCGACGTTCAGGATTTTCTCAATTTTCGAAATCCCGGCGTCGGTCAAAACCGCCGCCCGCATTTTTTCATCAACCGTGTAATCAGCCGCCGCGTCGAGCCGTTCAACGACTTGAGAAAAGGTTCGGTAGCGCTCCGACGATTCTTCAGCCGGCGCGGAAATGATCAACGGCGTTCGGGCCTCATCGATCAAGATCGAGTCGACCTCATCGATGATCCCGAAATTGAAGGGTCGTTGGACCAGGTACTTCACGTCCGGCACCATGTTGTCGCGCAGGTAGTCAAAACCGAATTCATTATTGGTGCCGTAAGTGATGTCGGCCGCATAGGCCTCGCGCCGTTCGACCGGTCGCAGATGCTTCGTCCGCTCCTCAAGCGCGTCTGGCGCTTCGTGGGCCGGATCATACAAAAATGCCTGTTCGTGAACGATAATGCCGACGCTCAAGCCGAGGGTATAATAAATCTGACTCATCCAACCAGCATCGCGGCGGGCCAAGTAATCATTGACCGTGACGACATGAACACCCCGCCCGGTCAGGGCGTTGAGCGCCACCGCCGCGGTGGCCACCAAAGTTTTTCCTTCACCGGTTTTCATTTCGGCGATTTGCCCTTGGTGAAGGACAATGCCGCCAATCAGCTGAACGTCAAAATGCCTCAGCTTTATCGTCCGCCGTGACATTTCCCGCACCATGGCAAAAACCTCAACCAGGTGATCGTCAAGTTTCGTGACATCGCCGTTGACGGCGGTGCGAATTTCTACCATCCGCGACGCAAACATCGGCGGGGTCCAGGCTTGGAGGCCAGCTTCCTTGTTGTTGATCTGGTCGACGAGCGGTTGGAGGTTCTTCACCACCTTCTGGTTCGCGTCGCCGAAGAGTTTCCCGAGAATTGCCATCAGGGCATGACTTTACCAGAAGTTGAGGTGGAAATCAAGGTGCATTCAGCCCCACTTTTTATTGAAAAAACAGTTCTGAATAAAGAAAAACCGCTCGGGCAGGAGCGGGTGCAGCGGTAGACTGATTGCAGTTTCTTGATTCAGTGCTCCGCGTGGACCAGATCTTGGATGGTCCGCGCCCCCTGGACGATCAGGCAGACGGCGGCCAACAACAGGAACCCAATGATGCCCAGGATGTGTGCCGGGATTCCTCACAGCAGAATCTTCCACATCGTTGTGCCCTCCATGGAGGTCGGCTGGTTTTCTTTCAGCTGAGTAGCTTTCGCCAGTGTTGTTGCTGTTCCTTGACGAAGCCATGAAAACGGTTGATTGTCATCTCCAGAAGTTCCTTAGCCTTAACATCCTCCTCCACCTTCATGGCCTGTTGCAGCAAGAGTTCGAGACAGGCGTAATGGGGAAGCAGTAAAACACTGGCCGGGGAAGTAGTCGAGGAGTTAATACCTTGGCCCCGGTTGACACTTCGCCGGATAACCTCACTCGCCCCCGTCAGCCAGGCGGTGTCTGTTTGCCCCCAATTATAGCGGATGATGCCGAACTGCGAACGAGGATCAAGGATTTCGCGGAAAAGTTTTGGCGGCGTGTATTTGTAGCTGTCATGACCGGTGTACGTCACGTAATACAGCCGCCTGGTCTTGATGTGAGGAGCCAAATCATCCGACACCACGACGCTGATATCCACTTGGTGGGTGTATTCGTCGATGCCAACGCACCACTGCCGAACCCGAATGAGGGCTTGGCGCTCGAGGATCTGCAATAACTTCTGCTGTAAAGCGGTGTCTTTCTTGGTTTTGGTCATGGGAGCTCCCAATCGCCGTAGGCTGAGCCATGGGCGGATGGATTGTCAATGAGCGAGCCAGTTGCCGTAGGTAATAACACCATGGGCCGATGGCCGTGAACGAATTCCCCTGCCCGGGAACGTGCGTCGACCTTACAACAGACTTAGAAAATAGTCAAAGAAAAAACCGCTCGGGCAGGAGCGGGTTAGAAACTACAGCGGATAGACGGCAGACCAGGCTTTGTTTTGCGCTTCGATCAAGTGACCGAGCAGGCGATACGCCTGGACGTATTCGCTTTGCGGGCCGCGTCGTCCGCGGATACGTTGATCAAGGAGTACCTGGATCCGGGCAAACTCTTGAAGCAGAAATGGGTGGCCCGGACTGATCGACCGTTTTTTATCGCCGAGGAGGTTGACGGCCACGAAATAAGCTGGTTCGTCCCAATTGGCTGAGGTTTTAGCCCATTCGTCGATCAACTCATCCCAGGCCCGACCATAATCTTCCCGAAAATCTTCATCGCGAAGCTGGCCTAAGACACTGTGCCGATCGTAACGTGTCCGGGGCAGAGTTGATTGGTACATCAACCGCGTAATTCTCCGTTGATCTGCGTCCCGGACCAGCAGTTCGATGTCGATGCAGTCGATGTAGCGGGATGAAGGCCGATATCGATCGATCTTGACCCGCACAACCACTTGGGTACTGACCAACTTTTGAAACTCCTGCGCCAAGGCAGAAAGCATGATTCCTCCGCGCGCCTAGATTCAGCATCATCGGCACCGGGTAAGATGAAAAGTGCGGCGCATCGTCATCCCTAGATTCAGCATCATCGGTAGACGTGCGGGTGAACGAATTCCCCTGCCCGGGAACGTGCGTCGACCCTACCCGGTCGTGACCGGTTTGTCAATCACAACATGATGCGGGCTGAGACCACCCCCTACTCTGTGTAAACACAGAGACCCCTCCTTGTGTAAGGAGGGGTTTTAGCCCGCGCCGGACAATTTTAGGCCAAGGCTTTCCAGCCTGGGCCGCTCGATTGCATTGTTATTCCAGAAGTTTAGACCGACCCGTACTTGGTCCCGCGCTGGATGACGTTCTCTTCAAACTCCTTAATCCCGAAGACTTTGCCGAAGTAGGCCCGGCAAGTTTTAATATTAAGCTGGCCTTGGCAGGTGTAGACATCAATGGTCACAAAACCTTTGACCGGAAAGGTGTGAATCGCGATATGACTTTCGGCGATCATGACGAAGCCCGAATATCCGCCGGCGTCTTTCTTGTCATTGCCGTCGAACCGCACGACATACGGGGTGATAATTTTATGCATATCCAACAACTCCGGCAGTTCATCGAGTGCCTGAAAAACCAGGTCCATCGAATTGAGGGCCCTCGGATTGGCATTGTAGCCATCCAGCGTCCAATGCATGCCAAACATCGATTCAGCCGGGTTGTAGGTTTGTTTCAAGGAGCGCGTCGACGGGCGCGTCTTGACCGCAACGGTGGCTTTAGCCATCGTTCTATCTTTCGTTGCCGCTAACAGGCTCACGGCCCTATCGTCTTGGTTGGGCGACGGGGTCGGGTTCCCAGAACCATTCGCGTTGCTCAGGTTCTAGGCAGTCTCTCATGATGAGTTACCATACCCGGAACCCGAACGCAGTGAGTGGTGCCGGGCACGTACCGAGAAAGCCGAATCCTGGCGGCACTACAGTCAATAAAAATGTCTGCCAAGTATATCGCAACTAAAACTGAGCGCAAGCCCTGCCTGCCGGTCTTCGACTCTGAGGCTCAGATTCGAGGAGCAGGCAGGCTAGATCCGGCTCGGCCGGTCGTGGTCCCGTAACTTGCCCTCGTAGTTGGTAATCTGGCGTTCGATTTTCGGATAGACCAAGTCAATCGCCTCGTTCATGTGCTCGGCCTTGATTCCAGCCTGGAGAGTTTTCTCCGGAAAATAGGCCCAGACTTCAATTCGATTGATCAGGCCGGATTTAGCCTTACGGTCGACATCAAGCTCGACGCCGATGCGCTGAATCCGTCTACTGAATCGAGCGAGTTTTTCCATCTTCATGGTGACGTATTCCTTGATGGCCGGAGTCAGCTTAAAATCCTTGGCGCTGATGGTGATGTTCATCCCGTTAGAAGTTTAGTGAAAAAAATGGAACGAAGTATACATACGTAAAAGTGATATTACAGACTACTTGGTGAACGAAAGGAAACTTCTAACGGGACTCATCCTCAAAAGCCTAAATATTGAACTTCTTCCTGTAATTGAATGCCTAGTGTATCACGAACCTGCTGCTTGACAAAGCTGATCAACTGGACAACCTGATCAGCCGTGCCTCCGCCGAGATTGATCATAAAGTTCCCGTGCTGGGTTGAGACTTGAACCTGACCGATGTGCTCACCTTGTAATCCAAGGTGGTCGATCAGGCGCCAGGCTGAAATCGTGCCATTCGGTAAAACAAAAGAGCGCAATTCAGCCGGTAGTTTTTCAGCGGCAACTGTTGGGTTCTTGAACATACATCCGGCCGAAGCCGCCGTCGTCGGCTGATTGGAGTTTTTCTGCTTGGCCATCGCGGCCAGCGTCGCTCGCTCCTGTACCGAATCAACGACCGGCAGCTCCAATTCGGCCTGCAGGATGCAAACGTTCATGGTTTTAAAGATACTGTGGCGATAGGCGAAGTGGCATTCGGCCCGCGTCAGCTTCCGACGCTGGCCGGCGCCGTCAATGATCTCCACCCAGACCACGTAGTCTCCAAGACCATGTTCTTTACTGCCGGCATTACCGTAGAGCGACCCCCCGGCCGTACCGGGAACACCGAGAAGCCATGATAAACCACCAAGACCGTGATTCGCTCCGGCGCCGATCAGTTGGCCGTTTTTCGCCCCGGCCCCGACAACAACGCGCGGCGGCGTCCAGACCAGTTGGGCATTGCGCGGAATAATAACCAATCCTCTAATTCCGGCATCATTGACCAGTGAATTACTCCCCGCGCCGAGCATCGTTACCGGAACTTTTTCCGCCCGCGCCCAGTCCCAAGCGGCCACCAGTTCATCAACGGTTGCGCCCAAACACAAATACTCCGCCGGCCCGCCGACTTTCATCGTCGTATACGGGGCGAGGACTACCTGCTCCTGAATAGTGGTCGGGCGGTTAGACATAGTCAGCGGCCAAATGCGGGCCAATGGCCCAGATATCACCGGCGCCCATAATGATAACAACGTCGCCGGGTTTGGCCAACTCGCGAATCGTCGCCTCGGTCGCGGCCGGGTCCGGAGCATAGTGAACCGATGAGTGATGAACTTCGCCGAGGAGGTCCTGGCTCGTTTTTTCGTTCGGATCCTGATCTTCCCGCCCGGGCACAGCATAGACCTCGCAAACGATGAGTTCGTCCGCGCCAGCGAAGGCCCGGGTAAAGAAATGGAACAAACTGGTCAAGCGGTGGTGGTGGTGAGGCTGAAAAGCCAGAATGATCCGGCGGCCGGGGAAAAACTGCTTGGCGCCCTTGAGCACGCCGCGGATTGACGTCGGGTGATGGGCATAATCGCTGACAATGGTGATGGCTGCTCCGGGATTCAAAATTTCAAAGCGGCGCCAGATCCCTTGAAAATCATCAAGAACCTTCGCAATAACGTTGGCGGCAATTCCCAGCGTCAGCGCCACTGTGGCGGCGGCGGCCGCGTTCATGACGTTAAATAAGCCGGGTTGATGGATCGTCCAGGTTCCGAGCGGTTGACCTTTCCAAGCCACATCAAATTCCTGCTGGCCCGGACCGGGACGGATAGCGGTGACCTGGAGATCAGCTGGCTGCTGGTGGCTGAAAGTTACCGCCCGCGGGTCGTGAATGAACTCTTTGGCGCTGATCTGGTCATCGAGGTTAATGATCAGATGGCCTTGCGGATGGGTGTGTTGGGCCAGTTTCCGAAAGCTGGCGGTCATCGCCGCGACCGTCGGAAAATAGTCGACGTGGTCATGCTCGATATTGGTGATGACCAACGTGGTGGGATGGAAGGCGAGAAAGTGGTCCCGGTATTCGTCGGCTTCGGTGACGAAGAATTTTTTTCCGCCGAGGCGGATATTGCCGTCGAAACCTGGCACCCGACTGCCGACCATCACCGTCGGATTGAGACCGCCGGCCGTCAGCATCAGGCCCAATAACGCCGCGGTCGTACTTTTGCCGTTGGTGCCGGCGACCGCCACACTCTGCTCGGCCTCGGCCAGCATCCAGCCGAGCGCTTCGGCGAAATTGACTTGCGGTATCCCATGTTGTTGAGCGGCCACCCGTTCCGGATGACCGGGCGGACAGGCGTCGCTGTAGATGACAAGATTGATATCGGCGGTGATATTGGCCGCCGACTCGGCTGGAAAAACCTTGATCCCATCGCGCTCCGCATCGGCGGTAAATAATGAAGGTTGTACATCGGAGCCGCTGACGGTACATCCCCGGCGCTGGAGCAAGCGGGCGACCGCCGAGACCCCGACGCCGCCGAGACCGAGACAATGGACGCGGTGAAGATCGGTCAGATTCATTGGTTCATCAGTTGAAGAATACAATCCCCCATAGTTTTCAGTGCGTCGGGGCGGGCGAGCCGATGGATGTTGGTCGACCATTGAACGGCGAGCTCAGGTTGGCGGCGGAACCGATCAAGCAGTTCAAGTAAGCGTGTTTCGGTTAATTCGCTTTGCGATATGACCAGGCCGGCCTCAAGATCTTTGATAACTTGCGTGTTGGCCAACTGATGTGTTCCCGGTAACGGCACGAAAATCGCCGGCTTACTCAGGGCCGCCAGCTCGCTGATCGCTCCCAACCCGGCCCGGGTGATGACCAAATCGGCCGCCGCCAAGGCATGCGGGTACTGCCAGGTCAAAAAATGGTATTGATGGTACCGATTGTCGTGGAGTTCAATCACCGCCGTGCGTTGACCGGTCATGTGGATAATCTGCCATTGGCGGACAATCCGGAAAGCGGTTGCGCTCAGCAGTTGATTTAAGGCTTCTGATCCTGTTCCGCCGCCAACCACCAGCAAGGTCGGTACTCCGGGAATCAAAGAAAATATCTTTACCGCCTCAGCTTTTGATCCCCGGTAAATTTCCGCCCGGACAGGATTCCCGACTAACCGGACTTTCGGCCGGGAAAAATCTTTGAGCGATTTTTCAAAGGCAACGGTAATAATGTCGGCCGCCCCGGCCATTAAGCGGTTGGCTAAACCCGGACGGATGTCCTGCTGATGAATCAAGACCCGACTGCCGGTCTGACGGGCCGCCCAAATTACCGGCACCGCGACGAACGAACCCGCCGCGACCGCGACCGCCGGTTTCCATTTTGTGACGATCCGTCGGGCCACCCGCCAGGCCGCCCACAGCCGACCAACATCGGTGACGTTTTTCCATGACCAATACCGGCGCAGCTTACCGGAGGGAATCGACTGAAATGGCACGCCTGCCGCTTCGCACAAACTCGCCTCCGGCCCCGTATTCGATCCTAAAAAAAGAAATTCAATGCCCGGATCGCGCTGCTGAAGATGCTCGGCCAACGCCAGAAGTGGCGAGACCGACCCGCCGGTTCCTCCGCCCGTTAACAAGATGCGTTTCGTCATCGCCGTGAAACTGAACGCACCGTGTGGCGCGAGATATTCAATAAAATACCCACGCCGGTGAGGTTGACGATCATGGCCGAACCGCCATGACTCATCAGCGGGAGCGGAATGCCGGTCAGCGGCAAGAGACCGGACAGCGCCCCGATATTCAAGAAGGCTTGGATGCCGAGCCAGGCGGTAATGCCGGCGGCCAGGAGCGAACCGAATTGATCCGGCGCTTGGCGTGAAATCTGGAAACCGCGATACATGACGACGCACCAAGCGGCCAGAAAGGCGACCACAAACAGAAAACCTAATTCCTCGGCCGTCACGGCAAAAATCGAATCGCCGGCCGGCTCCGGTAAGTAATTGAATTTTTGGCGCGAGTGGCCGAGCCCGACGCCAAGCCATCCGCCCGATCCGATCGCCAGCAGCGCCTGATTGATATGATACCCGATTCCCTGCGGGTCAAAATCCGGATTAAGAAAAACGGTAAAACGCTGGGTTCGATATGGCGCAACTTTAATCAGGATGGCAATCAGTCCCAACCCGGCCGTCCCGATCCCGACCAGGTGACGCCACGGTGCGCCGGCCACAAAATACATCGACAACGAAACGAGAATAAGCACAATCGTCGTCCCCAAGTCCGGTTCAGCGAGAATTAGCGCCCCCATCGTCCCGACGGTGATTAAAAAAGGAACGAGTCCGCTGTGGATGTCGCGTAAATTGCCGGCCCGGCGTTCGAACCAGGCCGCCAGATAGATGATGAAGGTGAGTTTGGCAATTTCACTCGGTTGAATAGTCGTGAACCCCAAGTTAATCCAGCGCCGGGCGCCCAAAAAAAACGAGCCGATGCCGGGCATGAAGACGAGGAGGAGTAAAATAATCGTCACCAGGAGAAGCGGCACGGCTAACGCCCGCCACCTTGTGTAAGGAATACGGTAGGTTATCGCCAGACCGATCAATCCGATCACGACGGCGATGCTTTGGTTTTTTAAAAAGTAATTACTGTCGTTAAACCGCTCAAAGCCCAAGACCGCCCCGGCGCTCGAAAGCATCACCAGGCCGAAGAGCAATAATACTCCAACCAAACCGGCCAGCACTAAATCAGGGTGATGTCCGCCGGCGCGCTTCATCGTCGAGCCATGACCGCCTTGATAAACTGCTCGCCCCGATCAAACTCATGACGGAATAACCCGAAGCTGGCCGCCCCGGGCGTCAAGACCACGTCCTCGCCGGGACGGACCAGGCGCACGGCCTGTCGGACCGCCTCGCTCATCGATGCTGCCGTCACGAATTGCCCGCGGAATTTTTTATGTCGGAGGGCGGCGATCATTTTTATCGTTGCCGTTCCCGGTAAAAAGACTAGTCGCGGCGAACGCTTCAACATCAGTTGAATAAGCGGGGCAAAATCAAGATGCTTATCGCTGCCACCGAGCAGGTAGACCGCCCGCGGGTACGTTTCCATGCCGGCAATTGCCCCGTCCGGACTGGTGGCGGTCGTGTCATTGATGAATCGATGGCCGCGCCAGGTGCGAACGACTTCTTGCCGATGGGCGATCGGACGAAATGTTTTTACCGCCCGGCGGATAGCGGTGACTGCCACCCCGCCAGCCCGCGCCGCGGCGATCGCGGCTAAGAGATTATGAGTTTGATGATCCCCCGGCAGAGGAAAATCGCGCCGATGGAGAATCCGAGTCGATCGTCCACCGCGCCGCTCATCGATCCAACCGTCGCGAACAGTATATGACCATGAACCAGCCGCGTGACGGGCGGAAAACCAGACGACTCGCGCCGTGGTCTGATCAGCGAATCGACGGACCACGGCTGAATCAGCGTTCAGAACCGCGATATCATCCGGCCGTTGCCAGCGGATGATCTGGCTTTTCGCACGGGCATACTCAGTTACTGACGGATAACGATTCAAGTGGTCAACGTGAAGGTTGGTCCAAACCGCGATGTGCGGACTGCGATGAGTCCGGGCGAGCCCTTCGAGATGAAACGATGAAAACTCAACCACCGCCCACTGTTTAGCCGTCAGCCGGTCAAGGACTGATAACATCGGAACCTCGCGAAAATTACCGGCCGCGACAACCTGACGGCCGGCGGCTTTGAGCAGATGGGCGATCAGCAGCGTGGTGGTTGTTTTTCCGCGCGTCCCGGTCACGCCAATGGTCGGCCCCGGCGCCAAACTTAAAAAAATGCTGGCCTCATTCAGAATCAATTTACCGCCGCGTTCAGCCGCCGCGATTAAGGGATTCGTCGCCGGAACACCGGGATTTTGGACAACGATATCCGCCCAGACAACATCCCGCCGGTCTTGAACCCCGAGATGCCAGCTGACGGGCAATCCGGCCAGGCTTTTAAGCGAACGCCTCAAATCCCCGGCTATTTTTTTATCGGTTACCCGCACGATCGCACCGTGGCGGACGAGCCAGCGCACCGTCGCCGCCCCGCCGCCGTGCAAACCGAGCCCGACCAGCAAGATTTTCTGACCGGAAAAACGGTCGGCAAGTAAACGTCGTTTCATCCCGCTTAGAGCGTTAAAAAACACAGACCGCTTGATCTATTTGATTGGAAAATTATCGTCGAAACACGGGCCGTTCTAACGGGATTCATAAACGAACTATAACAAAAATATGCCGATTTTGCAACTCCGGACGTACTCGAATTACGGTAATCGCTCCAACAGGACGATGATTATTCCAATCACCGCCGTCAAAGCGCCGATGATCCATGAGCGCATCACAATTTTTGATTCGCTCCAGCCTTTGGCTTCCAAATGGTGGTGCAACGGCGACGATAAAAATACTTTTTTGCCCCGGAATTTCTTTGAGGCGACTTGAATAATAACCGAGGCCGATTCAACGACAAATAGGAGGCCGATGACGGGTAACAGTAAGGCGGAATTAGTCAGCATGGCGATGACGCCCAAGGTCACGCCCAGCCCCATCGCCCCGGTGTCGCCCATAAAAAACCTCGCCGGCGGTATATTGAACCATAAAAACGCCGTCAGCGAACCGACGATGGCCGCGATGAAAGCGGCTAAATCGTATTTTCCTTGAATCACGGCGATGCCGCCAAAAGCGACGAAAGCGGCCAGCAGTAAACCGCCGGCCAACCCATCAAGCCCATCAGCTTCATTGACGGAAAAACTCGTAGCCACAATGACGAGAATAAACAACGGAATATACCAGGCGCCAATGTCGAAATTTCCGACGAATGGAATATGGAGCGTGGTCCAGTCAAGTTTAAAATAAAACCAGAGGGCTCCGAGGAGGGCGATGCCGGCATACAGGAGCAGACGGTGCCGCACCCGCAGACCGCCGCCATGGGCACCGCGTTGACGGACGTTAAAAAAATCATCGACCAAACCGATGAGGGCCGCTCCGAGTAAGGCCGCGGCCGGCAGATAGGTCTCGGAGCGCGACCAAAAATTCAAACTCTGGAAAAAGTCCGATTGGTTCACCCGCGCCAACATCCACCCCGCCGCCAGTAAGATCAGCGTTGTTCCCCAGACCAGCACCCCGCCCATCGTCGGCGTCGCGGCTTTGGCGGCGTGGAGGGCGCTGAAAATCGGCGTTTCACGGGCGTCGCGGATTTGTTTCCCCAGCCGGTGACGATATAAAAAATTCGTCAGAACCGGGGTTGCCAACGCGGCCACGCTGCTGGCCGCAATGACGATGACGAATAAAGCGATGATATCAGTCGAATGCATATTAACGGAAACTAGTGACCCGTAAGGTGATCATCGCCGCGGTCAGAAGTAAACAATTAACCACCGCCCCAAACGCCCAAAGGCGCGACCAGAGGGTCGATGGTTGGAGGACGCTGATGAGCCCGTGGAAAAAAATAATGGCCGTCCCGAAACCAGCCAACCCGTACAATTGCCAGGCCGGACCGGTCAAGTCAATGCCGAAGTATATGGTATAGTGCAACGGCGCCAGCCCGGCCTTCGGCCAGAGAGCAATCGTGAGCCACTGGGCCAGATTGAGGACTATCGCCGCAGCGAAGAACCAGCGGCTGGCCCGATCGTTGAGCTTTGAGAAATGCATATATCAATGAATCTTCCGAAATCCGACCCGAAGCGGCTGGCCCGACTGATCGCCGGTCTGGCCCTGATCAGCGCACTCGTTGTGCAGTGTATCGGCGCTTGGACAGATAGTCAAACGACTGATGAGGGCGCCCATCTCGCGGCCGGCTTGAGTTATTGGCGAACTGGCGATTGGCGCCTTAACCCGGAACATCCCGCCCTGGTAAAACTTCTGGCGGCCGCCCCGCTACTTTTTTCCTCACGGTTGCAACCCACCGCCGATCCGGCCCTGTGGGCGAATCGCGATCAATGGTCGATCGGGCGTCTGCTCCTCTATCAACAATTAACTCCGCCGGGTGAAACAAAAATCGCTTTGTTCCTGGCGCGGCTGCCGATCATTCTCATCTGGCTTGGACTTGGGTTAGTTGTCTGGCGCTGGGCTGCCGCTCGCACGTCGGAGTGGGGCGGAATGCTGGCCACGGTTCTCTATGCCTTTGACCCGACCTTGCTCGGGCACGGTCACCTGGTGACGACTGACGTGGCCGTCGCGGCCGGGATGACCGCGACCTTCTGGTTGGCGACAAAATTAGTTAATCGACCGCGTTGGCGGATGGTCATCTGGCTGGCGGTTATTTTCTCGCTGACGCAACTCACGAAATTTTCCGCGTTAATTCTTTGGCCGTTACTCTTTGGACTGCTTGCCGTCGTCGTGGTCACCGCGCAAACCGGCTGGACCTGGTCGTGGTGGCGACGGACGCTGTTCATCACCATGGCGATCAGCGCGATCACGACTTGGACGGTCTATGGGTTTGAAGTGCAACCGGCGAATTCAGATCCCCGCATTGCCCAGCTCTGGTCGGAACGTGACGCTCTGGCAAGTTCGCCTGAATTAACGACCATGCCCCCCCTGATTCAGAGCCTCACCCGGGCGACCGAACCTGGTTCACGTCTGCGCGCACAGCTTGAAAGCTTCGCCCGCGTTCCGATCCCGGCTTATAGCTACTGGCGAGGCATATTCGCGCTGACCAGTCATAATTTCTGGGGCCACGCCGCCTACCTCTTCGGCGAGCAGTCGTCGCAGGGTTGGTGGTATTACTTTCCGGTCGCGATCGCGGCTAAAACTCCGTTACCGGTTCTGGGACTTGGCGTGGTCCTGCTGGCACTCGCCTGGCCGCGCCGCCGCCAACTCTGGGTACCGCGCCATTTCCTACTGATCATTCCGATCATTGGTTACCTGGTGTGGAGTTTAACCAGTCGAATAAACATTGGCCTTCGCCATGTCTTACCGGTCTATCCGCTTTTCTATATCGCGGCCGCCAGCTTGATCACGTGGATCAACGGCCGGTGGGCTCATTGGGCACTGTGGCTGACGGTGGCCAGTCTGCCGATCATTGTCTGGGCGGCTTGGCCGAACACGATCGGCTACTTCAATGTCCTCGCTGGCGGAACCGGCGGCGGACATCGGATTTTACTCGATTCAAATATGGACTGGAACCAGGACCTCTGGCGCCTGCGCGACGAACTTCAAGCCGCCGGAAATCCGCCGGCCATGATCGCCCTGTTTGGATCAGTGCCAGTCGAGGTGGTTCTTCCCCGCCCCAACCGAATTCCCACTGACAACGAGGTCGCAACGGCCGGTCTGCCTCGCGGATTAGTGGTCATCTCGAAAGGAATTCTGTACAGCGTTGACCAGCCGTTTCATTGGCTACGGAAACTGAGCCCGTCAAAAACTATCGGTTCTTCAATTCTCATGTATGACCTTCGTTGACGACGGGCGCAAGTTATGCTATAATAATCGGCGCCATCTTTCAGAACTGTAGACGAAAAACCGGGCTATGGCCCACCAACAAACAATAAAAAATATCATCCTCAGTAATAATCTCTTAACCGAGGCGCAAGTGGACGCCGCGGTGCGTTCGGCGGCGGAAAAACACGTTAAGCTCGAAGACGAATTGGTCGGCGAGGGATTGATCGTCGAGCAATTATTGTACGAGACCATCGCGACCACCCAAAAGGTTCCGTACGTTGATTTGACCTCGCAGAATATCCGGCGCGATATTCTCACCCTCCTGCCCGAACCGATCATCGCCGCCCATAATGTCGCCCCGTTTGAAAAAACTGACAAGCAGATCAAAGTGGCGATGATTGATAAAGACGACCTCCAGATTCTCGACTTCATTGAGAAGAAGACCGGGTTGCAGCCGATCGTCTACCTGACGACGCCGTCCAGCATCAAGAGCGTTCTGAAACAATACCGGCGCGGCTTGAAAGCGGAGTTTGAGCACATCACCAGCACCCCGAACGAGGAAGCCTCAGAACAGAACCTGAAAGAAATGGCGCATGACGTGCCGGTCATCCGGGTCGTCGACACGTTGCTCGAATACGCCGTTTTTGAAGGCGCCTCGGATATCCATATTGAACCGGGTGAAACCGAAACGATCGTCCGCTACCGCATTGACGGCGTCCTGCGCGAGGTTATGACTCTGCCGAAAAACGTCCAGTCCGGTGTCATCGCCCGGATAAAAATTTTAGCTAATCTCAAAATCGATGAACATCGGTTGCCCCAAGACGGTCGCTTTAAAGTAAAAACTGATGAATTCGGCGTCGCCTTTCGGGTCAGCATTCTGCCGGTCTACGACGGCGAAAAGGCGGTCTTACGGCTGTTGAATGAATCGGCCCAGGTCCTGACCCTTGAGCAGCTCGGCTTACAGCCCCGGGTGATGGAGATCGTCAAGCGGAATATTACCAAACCCCACGGCCAGATCTTTGTCAGCGGCCCGACCGGATCGGGAAAAACGACGACCCTCTACACGATTCTCAATATTCTCAATACGCCGAAGGTCAACGTCTCGACCATTGAGGACCCGATCGAATATCGAATGCAACATATCAACCAAACTCAGATCAATCCAAAAATCGGCATGAGCTTTGCGGCCGGCCTTCGAGCCCTCTTGCGGCAAGATCCGAATATCATCATGGTCGGCGAAATCCGCGACGAGGAGACGGCCGAAATTTCCGCCCACGCCGCCCTGACCGGCCACTTGGTCTTGGCGACGATCCACACCAACGACGCGGTTACGGTCTTACCCCGCTTGACCGAAATGAAAGTCCCGACCTTCCTGATCGCCAGCACGACCAACCTCATCATCGCCCAACGGTTAGTCAGAAAAATCTGCCAACATTTCATCG
>ORJL011336179.1_pt1 | contig 104119 bp, 83 predicted proteins | sample 1779941 | NCBI WGS metagenome assembly ORJL01 (sample SAMEA104232317, study PRJEB22302) | groundwater metagenome | biome: forest; feature: aquifer; material: groundwater | place: USA | collected 2011-08-07 | depth 5.8 m | reverse complement strand
GTCTATTCAGGCGGCGCCGCCAACACCCAGCAATCGCAGATTGGCGGCACCGGAAACACGTGGTTTAATGCCGGCAACGTTGGCATCGGTAATACCACGCCGACCGGCAAGTTGGTGGTGAACAATAATTTGGCCGGAAACGGTAGCGCCGGCGATGGCGTATCCATTTACGCAAATACCATCAACTCGGCCGTTTACGCCCAGCAGAATAACGCGACCGGATGGTCCGGGTATTTCAGTGGCCGAGTCAATATTACCGGTTCTTTAATCCTGGGCGGACGCTTAAAACCCGTCACGATCAATGTCTGCCAGGTTGGGACCGATACTTGTTTGGGTGAATATTTGTGGACCCTGAATCCAAGCACAACCTCGGCTCAGTATTGCTACTACACATCACCCAGTGCCAGTGTCCCGGCCGCCTGCGTCAACGTTTTTTCCGGTGTGCCAACGAACTACTGTACTGCCCCAGATATCTTGATAAACCGGACTGTCGCCGGTCGGAGCCTGTGGTCGCTGTCGGGATGTACCGGGCAGGAGTATCAATATCCGGGCTATGGCGCGTACGGTTCCGGGCAAGCTTGTTTGGATGTGGATGGCCCCTCCGGGCTATCCTTCACGAGTTATACGAGTTCAGGCGGGTGTAACGTAGGCGGATCAGTTTTGAGCGGCTATAAAGTCACGGGCGTTCTAACGCAGAATACATATTCCCAAGCGTACGAACTCCGGTAGATTAGGGGAGTAATCCATATATGATCCAAAGTCCTCACACTAGGCTTGTTTGTTGTGCCACAAAAAAGAATGAAGGTAAGGAGACCCTTCCCCCGCACCAGATATCGGTGCGGGGTCAGGGATACGATGCATTTCTTTTTTGGTGCTAGGGTACAGGAATTTACGGAAGCAACTTGAGCACACTCCACCCCCACCCCATTCCTGTCGAGGGCTGTTTCTATGTTTAGTTATCCTGGCATGAAACGCCTCCGGCTCGCATTTCTCTTTTTTCGTAGTTTGTTTTGGGGAATGGAGCGGGGCAGGCAAGTCTTACGGAAGCAATTTTAAGACGTTCCACCCCGTCCCATTTCCAGAAGCGGGTTTCTTTGGATGAGTATGTAACGATGAGCGCCTTCGGCTCCTGACAACATTCAAGATGATTTTCGTAGAAATGGAGCGGGGCAGGCCGTGGCTAAGGTAAAAGTTTTAGGACGTTCCACCACGCCTGGATATATTCCAAGCGGCGGTTTTGGTATTTGAGGTAGTAGGCGTGCTCCCAGACGTCGAGGCCGATCAGCGGTTCATGGCCCTTCATCAACGGCGAGTCCTGATTCGGCGTTGAATACATCTCCAGTGTACCGGCGGCATTCCGCACGAGCCACATCCAACCGCTCCCGAAAATCGCCGCGGCTTGATCGCTGAAAGTTTTCTTGAATTCTTCGAGCGGCCAGGTTTTTTCAATCTCGGTAACTAATTCTTGGTCAACTGATTTCGTCGAACCCATGAGTTGCCAAAAAAACGTATGGTTGGAATGACCACCGCCGTGATTGCGGATCATTTTCTTGTCAGCTTCGGGAACGTCGAGCGTTTCCAATGTACCTAAAAGTTGTTCGAGCGGTAGGTCGGCAATTGTCGCATGTTTAGCGAGGACCGTATTCAGTTTATCGACGTAGGCTTGGTGATGCTTGGCGTGGTGCAGTTTCATCGTGGCGGCGTCGATGAACGGTTCAAGGGCGTTGTAGGCGTAGGGAAGTTTTGGGAGCGTGTACGGCATCGGCTGGGTCGTTAGTGTTAAGCGTTTGGAGAGTGTACCATGAAGCCACGTTCAGGGTCAGCTCTTTGCCAAAACACTTGACAAAAGGGCTAAATAATGATATTATTACGCGTTGAACCATTAATCCAATGGCCCCGTTTCATCACCATCTTCGGAACGCCTTCATCCCCCATGAAGGCAACGACTTTCGCCCGCACGCATTGCGGTCGAAGATGTTGCATATTTACGCCGGCGTGCTGGTCGGCGTTAAAGTTCTGGTCGTCGCTTTAGTTACAATCTATGCCGGCCCGGCCCAGGTGTCCGACGTGACGACCGGGAATGTCATTCGTCAGACAAATATTGCACGGACGGCGAACAAGTTGCCAACCCTCAAAACCAACTCATTGCTCAACAAAGCCGCCCAGGCCAAAGCCAACGACATGGTCCGGCAACAATATTTCGCCCACATCAGCCCGAGCAACGTGACGCCCTGGGATTTTTTTAAGAAAGCCGGATATTCGTATCGCTACGCCGGTGAAAACTTAGCGATCGATTTTGCCGACAGCGAGGACATTATGAAGGCTTGGCTCAACTCACCGTCGCACCGCCGCAACCTCTTGAGTTCGCGGTATACCGAAATTGGCGTCGCGGTCGCGTCCGGAAAAATCAACGGGACGCAATCGTTGCTCGTCGTGCAGATGTTCGGGACGCCGATTAAGCCGGTGATCAAAAAATCAACCGCCGCCTCGCAAACCCCGAGCCCGCAAGCGGTGAAAGATCAATTAGCCCAAGCCCCGGCTCCGGCCGTGCTTGGCGAAACCGAAGAAACGTCCCCGGCGCCTGAAGTCATTCCCGTCGCTCCGCCCGCCCCGACGATTGCCACCCCGGCTGACCAGAGTATTGTTCAAAATGCTCGACCCGAAATCGTCGGTTCAGCCCAGGCCGGCAGTGTCGTGACGTTATACATCGACGGTCAACCGAACGCCTTTGCGACGGCCAGCGACACCGGGGTCTATAGCATTGTCCCGACCGCCGCGGTCGCCGAAGGTTCCCATGCGCTGACCGCGGTCGCGACAGCCAACGGCCTGGCGAGTCTGCCATCGTCACCGCGATCAATTGTCGTCGATGTCACTCCGCCGGCAATTGACGAACACGGCACTTACGCGCTCTTCTCAATTCTGGCTCCGGATACCTTTGATGTGCGCGTCGCCACTACGCCGGGGACCAGCGGCGTGCAATGCACGTGCGGCGGCATTGTCACGCCTCTCCAACAGAATGGCCAAACCTTCCAGGGGCAAATTCGCCTGGTCAAGCAGGCCTCCTCGACGGGGGTGCTGGGACTAACCATCCAAGATGTCGCCGGTAATGAGTTAAAAACCGTCCTGGTCGATTCCGACCTCTTTACGTCCGGCGCGGTTGAACCAACCAGCGGTCCGCTGGTGACGGGTCTGAAGCTGATCTTACTGTCCCGGGCGTTCTTGCTCGCCTTCTTGGCGGCGATGTTCCTTCTGGCCATGATTAATATCCTGGTGGCGATTGAACAACAACACCGGCCGACGATCGTTGGGTCGTTGATGTTAATCTACCTGGCCGGGTCATTGCTCTTCATCTAGAATTTTCTCCGGATATGGACATCTTCGGCCAAATCAACGCGGCGGTTTTCGATTGGCCGTGGTCGGGCATACATTGGCTGAGCGGGTTCGTCATTGGCGTCCTGTTAATATTGTTCTTGAAAATAATCAAACCGGGAAGGTTCTGGTCACTAGGATTCGGGTTGCTGTTGCTTTGGGAACTGGTCGAAATAACGCTACGCTATCTTGACGTTCATGCCCACGAGGCTATCGCCCCGCTCAAACAAACAGTCGGCGGGTTTGCATTCGCCCCGGAAAGTACCGCCAATATTGTTGGCGATCTCGCGATTGGGTCGTTGGGGTTAGTGTTAGGGCGGCGTTTGAGTGGACTTTTACCCCCCAGAAAAAATGATAGGACTATGAACGAGATGGGATGATACGCACGGCCCTTCCCTGCCTACGCCTGGGGCTACGGCAGGCAGGCCTGCACCCCTCCTTTTTGAAGGAGGGGGCCGAAGGCTCGTCCATAAAGTCCATCGCTTGCTGTTGTTGGGCATGCCTGTTACACTGTGTCGTAGCTCCATGAGAGATGCCGATCATTCGTCCGCGAAATCAGTGTTTTCTCACAAGGAGTCGGTCTTGAGAGGGGTATTTATGTAAATCTCTAACGGGGGAGACTATGGCAAAGTTGAATTTCGGACAACTCGAACAAGCGATCATGAAGGTGGTCTGGAACCAGCCGGGAATGACCGTCCGCGATGTTTTGGCGAAGTTTCCGCTGGCCCGCCGCGTGGCCTACACGACAGTCATGACCGTGATGAACCGCCTTGTCACCCAGCGAATTCTTCGCCGAACGCTTGGCCACAGCGGCGCCTACGCATATTCCCCGGTTCAAAGCCGCGACGCCTATGTTGCCGAAGCAACCCAGGCGAGCATTGATCACCTGGTTCGGCAATATGGCGACGTTGCCCTCGTTCAGTTTATGGCCGCGCTCGATGACATCCCGGCTGATAAACTGGCCAAGTTGAAAAAATTATCAAAGAAATCATGAGCCGCGAAGCCCGCCATTACCGGGCAATTCGCGCCGTCGTGGTCGGCGGTTTTGCCGCGAGTTTGCTGTTGCTCTGGACGATGGCTACCCGGCAATACCTGACGTTGTTTCACCGCGCGACTGATTGCGGTTGCGCGATCACCCCGCTGCAATGGTCAACGGGGATGGCGGTCGGCAGTTCGGTCTTGGGGCTGGCGACATTGTATCTGACGATTCGATTCTTGGTTGAGATTGGGTTGCGGGTTCGTCGGCATCGGACCTTGACGATCGGGTGGCTGGCTCGTGGACGAGTTGTTTGGAATCATGCCGTTCAAATGCCCGTTACAGTTGTGACCGATCAGGACGCCCAGGCGATGACGGTTGGCTTATGGCGGCCGCGAATCGTCGTCACGACCGGGCTGATCCACCGGCTGAGCAGCTCGGAAATTTCCAGCGTCCTCCGGCATGAGCAGGCACACGCCTTAGCTCGTGATCCGCTTTGGTCGGTTTTGTTGGAATCAACCGGCGCGACCCTCAGTTGGATCGGCGGACTGCGTCAGATCGTCAACACCGCCTTCAGTTTGCGTGAAATTGTCGCCGACGCGATTGCGACAGCTAACTACACCCAAGCGAGCGGACTGTCCGGGGCGATGTATAAATTGGCGACGACGGCCAAGCCCGCGATGGTTCCGGCTTTTTCACCGAATACTGATCGCGTCACCAAGCTGTTGAATACCGCCTGGGAATTACCGGTGCGATGGTGGTCGTGGCGGACGGTGGTGGCGGGGCTGGTGGTGGCCATCGGTTTGTGGTTTGCCAGCGGATTACCGCAGGCCACGGCGGCCGCTCAACCGATGTTGCCGAACGAGGCTTGCTGGCTGCGGCAGGTGATGTGCGCCCAACCGCCGACGGAAATTATTTTAATGACGCCGGACTCGGCGATGTCGAAATATGGTTGGTAGGTATTGGGGGGAGCGCCGACTCTATCTCGGAGTCATTGTCTTGGTCGTGGTGATGGTTGGCGTGGTGATGCTGGTTCGTCGCCCGGATCAATCAACCATCAATAATCAAGCGGTCAACAACTCCGCCCGCCAAACGTACGCCACGCTCTATGACAGCCTCTGGCGCCAGGACAGCGGCCAAGGTTCGCTCTTGATGACCGGCACGCTGTTGGTCCCACCGATGATCGCGGCCCTCGGCCAGGACACCCAGCGATCCGGGGTTGAGGAACAGATTTGGAATACCATGAAGAACATCACGCCCGGTGAAATCGGTTTTTTTATTACCCTCGACAGCGTCACGGGATTTATCAGTGACGCCGATATCCAAAAAACCCTCAGTCTCGAAGCCGGTCCGGATCTGACTTTTCAGCTTCGGGCCTGGGAACCGATTATCGGAGGGGCCAGCCCCGTGAATGCGAACGTATCGGTGGCTTCCCAGCGCGGCTTGGCCATATTTACTGCTGATCCCGGTCCCGATGCGCCGCCGATCGACTGGTCAACGCTCAACCAGGTGACCTTACGGGCCACCGGACTCGGCGATCAACCGGCGCGCCAATTTGTTTGGACGCAGGTTGGCGCGTTATCAAAGCAGGAGTAAACCGCCGACGATGGCCAGGTGATAAGCAATTCCGGCGAGGAATGGAATATCCTCCGCTTCTTTGATGTGAATCCATTCGTGCCAACGGTGATGAAGCGCCAGGAGGGGACTTAAACCGGGAATGTTCCAGCCGATTCGTTCAAGCAGAAATTTCCCGCCCCAGAGGAGATCCGGAACAATCCCGGCGATTGCGGCGGCGATGAGATATGCAGGCGGGGTAGCAGGAAACATCGGTGCAAGGCGCCAGACCACCAGCGCGGCCAGCGGGAGGTCAATGAGTTCGGTGATCGCCAGGCGCTTGCCTTCCGTCCAGGCCAGCATGAGCGGCGGTTTATTCAGGTCGCCGTGCGGAATCGAGTCGAGAACGTAATGACTGAGGATCGCCAGGGGCAGACCGATGGCCGGATTGGGAATACTGGCGGCGATCAGCAGGCCGGCCGGGGCGTGGAGCGGGGAGTACATATCAGGCGGCGAGTCCCAGGAGGGCGAGGATGAGGAGTGATTGGAGAATAATGCCGGACTTGAATGAAATATCGCGGCGGATGATGTCATGATGGAGAAGGTTATGCATCCAGTCATGGGCCCGGACAAAGTAGCGCAGGCCGGTCGGCTTGGTCAGGCGGTAGAGCCACCGAACCAACCATAGCCAGGACATGCGTTCGTGGATGATCGGAAAGAGGTAGCTGAGGAAATCAGGGAGTATGCTACCGATGATCCCGACCATCATCAACCGTCCAGTCGTGTCGCCGGGTTGCTGGATGGCCCAAAAAATCACGATCAAGAGGCCCAGCAGATCAAGTGAATTAACGATAATCGCGCGTTTGAATTTCTTGAGGATTTTCCATTCGTGATCATGGTAGAGATGTTCGTCGCCGTGGGGAATGAAATCAAGCAAAAAATGCGAACCAAAGGCGGCGGCAAAAACCGCGTAGGGGTTGTCGAACTGTTGACTGAGGAAGATGCCGGCGGCGGCGTGGGTGGTCAGGAACATGAGATTGTAGTGTACCAAAAAATCGAGATCAGACAAGTGATCATGACTAATTGTTTGGCTTGTTGGCTTGTTAGTTTTTTTGGTAGCAGGGGAGGGATTCGAACCCTCGACCCCAGGCTTATGAGTCCTGTGCTCTAACCAACTGAGCTACCCTGCCATGGTTTTGTTGTAAGAATCTACTATTTTTTTAACAGGTGGTCAAGACTATCACGAAGGATCATTCTGAACATGGTCCGCCCTTTGGTTGTCTTAAAATACTGCTCGCGGCGGCGAGCATCAATAATTGAGCGATGTCCTTCGCAATACAGGAGAATCAATGGTCGTCGATTTATCGTCGATTTGTTCTCCCCATTAGCATGTTGGGCTAGACGACGAAAAATATTATTCGTGGTTCCGGTGTAGAATCCTCGGTCTTTCAGGCTATAGAGTACATAAACCCAAAATGGCAGCAGATGCATACTGAATCCCTTTCTGCCAAGCCACAATGTTTGCCGCCCAGAACTAGTCGCGTTCGCTCCAGTTCTGGACAAGAATCACTCGCTCATTTTTTGCTGATTCGTGCTTTCCCGGCAACGTCTGCCTGGCGTTGCCAAGGACCCGAGCATCAGCGAGTGGTTCTTGGTTGCGGGTGGGGGAGTCGAACCCCCTGCCTGCGGATTATGAGCCCGCCGTGCAGCCGTTACACTTCCCCGCGATGCCTGAATTATTTCATGCCTGTTTCTTGAGCTTTCGCAGTCTAACGGAAATGGACCGTTTTGGCAAGCCCAAGAAAATCCAGCTTTCTTGTCATATTCATATCCCCATTCACTTCGGTGATGAGTTACCGATCCTCAAGATGCGTGATCGGCTCCTCGCTGACCAACTGCCGCAACGTGTTCTTGAATTTTAATTGTTGGATGAAGAGATCGTGTTCCGGCGGGAGTTGGTCAATCGTCAGCGGCACACAGAGGTAGAGCTTTAGTTATTTCAGGACTTTTTTCGGGCCAGCCTACGATCCACAAGACCGAATGCGGCCTTGAATTGACAACCACGCCAAGGGCGGTCGGTATTCGGTATACGGCGACCATAGCTAGACAAATTTTGACTGAATGCGTGGAAATCGACAAGATTATTTCTTCGTTCTATACTTTAAAAAATGATGGTCTTTGCAAAAAATTCGTTGTGGCGGTAACGGAAAAAATGAACATCAGAAACAAGCAGGGATTTACTCTCATCGAACTGTTGGTCGTTATTGCGGTCATTGGTATTTTGTCCGCACTAGGTCTTGTTTCCCTGAATGGCGCTCGCGAAAAAGCTCGCGACTCAAAGCGAATCGTCGACCTAAGGACAATCCGCCAGGCTTTTTACATGTATTATGAAGATTATGGATCGTACCCCACGTCCAATATCGGCAATATCAGTTTCTTGAGTCCTGGAACAATAATGACCGATTCAGCGTCTTCCGGAAACCTCTTTTTACAAGCACTCGTACCAACCTATCTTTCCAAAGTCCCGCTTGACTCCGTGAATAAACAAGTGTCGGGGAAATGGTACCGTTATCAGTATATCGTTGACACCCTGGGTAATTATTGCGGCGAAATAGGGTATGCATACCTTGTGATTTCGAATTACGAAATGGTTCACCAGGATCATGGTGATACCTCGCCGTGTCCATCGTGGATAAATGCGCCAAATGGTTATTTGTACGTGCTTCCAACACACTAGGAGCTATCAAGAGAATATGAGGTATTCACGAGTTTAAATTTTTCGATGCGCCACTGAAAATATGATTCCGGGACGTGGACGATTCCAGTCAAGGTAGCAGAGTTTTATTTTATATAAACCGTCCCTTTTTAAAGTGGGAATAGCCGAGACGGGCATTTTGGTTTCGCTGAATGATCAGCGTAGTAAGGTGCATTCAACAGAAAGTTGGAATGGCCGATCAAGTGATCCTTTGCTTCTTGCTTTGTCGGCAAATCGTGTTTGGCGGCGAAGGTGCAAGCTTACTTTAGTAGCCACTGCCCAAGGTTTTCGAATTGATCCAATGCCCAGAGAATCAACCTGGTCTGCCGTTTTTCTACCCGCCCAAGCCGTAATGGAAGTAGGCGGAGTTCAGCCATCAGGGCCGGCCGACCGCCGGGAAAATGACTGGCGTAGATCGCCAGGCCATGATGGATCCGTCGCGCTCTCGACAAGGTCGGGGGGTAGTTAAACCGATACAATCAGTTGGCAGTTGTGGAACCCGGAAATAACCAGTATTTTGTTGTATACTTGTTCTAATGTCGTCTACGATCCGGTGCCAAAACTCCCTACCGGTCTTCCAAATGCGTGATCGGCTCCTCGCCGGCCAATTGCCGCAGGGTGTTCTTGAATTTCAGCTGTTGGATGAACAGATCGTGTTCTGGTGGGAGTTTATCAATTGTTAATGGCGCTTTAAGGTAGAACCCGAGCCACTCCTGCACGCCCTTCAGTCCGGCCCGCTTCGACAGGTCGAGGAACAGAGCCAGGTCATGGACGACCGGCGCGGCCAGAATCGAGTCGCGGCAGAGGAAGTTGATTTTTAATTGCATCGGATAGCCCAGCCAGCCGACCAGGTCAATATTGTCCCAGGCTTCTTTTTCGTCGCCGCGCGGCGGGTAGTAATTGATGCGGATCTTGTGGTAGAGGTCACCATACAGGTCGGGGTAGAGATCGGATTGGAAGATGGTGTCGAGCACCGATCCCTTGGTGACTTCCTTTGAGCGGAACGAGCCGGGGTCGTCAAGAACTTCGCCGTCGCGATTGCCGAGAATGTTGGTCGAGAACCAGCCGCGGACGCCGATCATCCGGGCCTTCAGTCCCGGAGCGATGATCGTTTTCAGCAGGGTCTGACCGGTCTTGAAATCTTTGCCGGTCATCGGGGCGTCGGTCTGGTCGGCCAGCGTCCGCAGGGCGGGAATTTCGCAGTTCATGTGCGGCGCACCGTTGGCGTACGGGATGCCAAGTTTCAGGGCCGCATAGGCGTAGAGCATGCTTGGACTGATGCGATGGTCGTCGTTGTCCAATCCTTTTTCGAAAGCTTCAAGCGAATTATGGACATCTTCCGGTTCATGATAGACCTCGGTACTGCCGCACCAGACCATCACTAATCGGGCGCAATTTTTGGCTTGTTTGAAGCGTTTGATATCTTCCATGATTTCGTTCGCCATCGCCCGGCGGTTGCCCCGCTTGATGTGGACACCCTCGAGCTTTTTTACATAATCGCGATCGAAGGCGCCGGTCCACGGTTTGATCGCTTCCATCTCGGACCGGATCGGTTCGAGGTCTTCCGGTTTTAAAACGCCGGCGGTTTTTGCCGCTTCATAAGCGTTATCTGGAAACAAGTCCCAGGCCCCGAACTCGAGGTCAGACATGGCGGCCAATGGCACTAACTCGCGAATGAGAGGCTGTCGGTGTTCGGTCCGATGGCCAAGACGAATATGGGCCAGTTCCGCTACGGAACCGAACAGCGGAACTTTTCTTTTTCGAGAATTCAAAATACCGGCGATGTAGGTCGTAGAGACTGCACCAAGTCCGGGAATCAGCACGCCGAGTTTACCGTCAGCGGGAGCGATGTTGGGTTTATTCATAGACTTAGGTTTATTATTTCTTAGGTTTATTTCGATCCCAATAATTCTTTCATCGGTTTCCAGTAATATTCCCGCCATCCATCGGCGACGTCCTTTGCAAACTCGGTCGGGACATTGGTCTGAGAGAACAGGAGTTTAGTTTGGCCGCCTTTGGCCAGCAGGAACGTGAAAGTGGCGATCGAATAATGATCAACCAGCCAATCAGCGCCACGCCACTGTTGGATAATTTTTTCGTCCTTAATCAATTCAATGGTGGTGCCGGTGGCCCAGCCGTCAAAAACACTGAAGGGACTGCCGATGGTCCGCCCGATCTTCGCCTGTCCGCCGGTGAAGGCGGCGTGTTTTTTGCTGTCCATCAGCAACTCGAAAACTTGGTGCGGAGTGCCTGGTAACATAGCGCCTTGTTTGATGGTCGTCGTCTTCATAATGGTAAAGGCTTAAAGCCTTGAAATATTTTTACTACCTGAGGATGCAGTTGGGGGTTGGCGGCAATCGCCGAGTTGGATTGTAATGATAATGCTTGGCCAGTCGCATCAGTCACAATCCCGCCCGCTTCACGAACAATAACTGCCAACGCGGCGATATCCCAGATTCTTGTATTCGCCTCGACCATAATATCAGCCTTCCCTTGGGCGAGAAGATGATAGCCCCAGAAATCACCATAACCGCGATAACTCTGAGTTTGATTCATAAGTCGAAGTAGCATGGGCAGGGAGTTTGTTCTTTCAAAATACCGCAGTCCGCCCGTGACGAGAAAGGCGTCGGCTAACGTCCGTCGTTCCGAAACGATGATCGGGGACCCGTTACAATATGCCCCCGATCTTGTTTCCGCCCACATTCGTTCGTGGAGCATCGGCGCATTCGATACTCCGACGACGAGTTCACCCTTATGCATCAGCGCGATTTGCGTGGCAAAGGTGGGAATTTTTCGCAGGTAATTCTTCGTGCCATCGATCGGATCAATGATCCAACAAAATTCCGAGGTCTGGTTTTGTTGGCCGGTTTCTTCACCGAGGAACCCGTGGTCCGGAAAATGTTTTTTAATGGTCTCAATGATGACTTGTTCGGATTCCTGATCGGCCAATGTGACGGGGGATTGGTCGGGTTTTAGCGATGCACGGATGTCGTCTTTGAAATATCGTAAAATAACCCTTTCCGCTTTTTCTGCAGCTTCAAGGGCCACCTGTAAATACTTACTTTGTTTCATGGATGTTGGTGCCGGAGAAGGGAGTCTCCGCCTACGCTATTCACGGAATAGCTTCGGCGGATCTGCCGCAGTAATATCATATTATTATGGAGGCTGAGAACCCTTATGACCTTGTGGTCGCAGGATTTTTCCGGGCGCGGCCGGGCCTGGCTCCGCCAGAGAGTCGTTTGCCGCCCCAGATGGTGCCGCCGGTCGGAGTCGAACCGACACGAGGTTGCCCTCACGGGATTTTGCCCAGAACCACGCTGGGTTCTGGGCACACGGTACCCTGCGTGGTACCGGGTGAGTCTGTTAATACATCATGTACAAGTGGTGCCGCGGGAGAGAATCGAACTCTCATGAGATTGCTCTCACTGGATTTTGAGTCCAGCGCGTCTGCCAATTCCGCCACCGCGGCCCCACCTATGCATGATCTAACAAAGAATCCCGAAGCATTAATCGTAATGTTTTTCTTCCTTTGCTTGTTTTAAAGTACCGCTCTCGACGAATCGCATCCGGCTTAGCTCTAAATGCCTCGTAAAAGATAAGTTTCGGATCATTCATGCGGCTTGTCGTGTGAACTTTTCCATCAAGATGTTCCCTTAGCCTTCTTTTCAGATCGTCAGAACGCCCAATGTAGAGTTTACCATTCACCGAGTCTTGTAGGACATATACGTAATGCATAATGGTTATTGTGTGATTTTGCCCAGAACCGCGCAGGGTTCTGGGCACCCCGCACCCTACGTGGTGCGGGGTGAGTCCCGCGTGTCTGCCATTTCACCACGGCGGCATCATCTGGGGCGGAGCGCGTATGCCATTCCGCCACTCCGGCGTAGATTGGAAAGCTCAAGCAGTGTACGGAAAAAAGGCGCGGGGTGTCAACCCGGTACCACAACAATTACATAAAAATGACTAGTGAATTAAAACAATAAACGCATGAATATGATTTTGGATTGACTCAGTAATTGTTGTAGTACCGGGTCAATTCCATGAATTGCCGTCAGCAGTCAAAAGTAGTATAATCACGCAGTAATTTTCATACATGGCGCGAGTCATTTGCATCGTCAATCAAAAGGGCGGGGTCGGGAAGACCACCACGGCCGTCAACCTCGGAGCATATTTAGCGCGGGCCGGACACCGTGTTTTGTTGGTTGACTTAGACCCGCAAGCGAACGCGACGAGCGGTCTCGGCATCGACCATAAAAAACTCGAACGGGGAGTCTACGAAGTCTTAATCTCGCCGACGACGATGAGAGAGGTCGTTACGCCAACCGATATCGACCAGCTTCACGTTATCCCGGCGACCTTGGCCCTGGCGGGTGCTTCAGTGGAATTAGTTCCCTTGGAGGATCGTGAATTCCTGCTCCAGAAAAACCTGGCTGAGATCGCTCACGACTATGATTACGTCATCATCGATTCACCGCCAAGTTTGGGATTGCTGACTGTTAATGGTTTAGTGGCGGCTGATGAAGTCCTCATCCCGGTCCAGTCGGAATACTATTCATTGGAAGGATTGAGCCAACTGGTCGAAACCATCGACCTGGTCAAGGAAAATCTCCGGCCCGAATTACAGATTCTAGGTGTGGTGGTGACGATGTACGACCCGCAGTACCGGTTGTCCGAAGCGGTGCTTGAAGAGCTGTATAAATATTTCACGCATGGCCAGATCTTCCGCTCGGTGATTCCGCGGAATGTGCGGCTGGCCGAGGCGCCATCGTATGGACAATCCATTCTCCATTACGATCCTAAATCACCAGGCGCCAAAGCCTATCGTAAACTTGCTGACGAAATTCACCGGACAAAACCATGACTACTGATAAACCGCTTGGGCGCGGCCTCGGTTCATTGATCCCGCAACGCCGCGCACCCGCCACTTCCCCTGGACCGGTGCCACAACCAGCGCCAATACAATCACCGCCACCGCCGGTCATCCCACCCAGACCGATTTCACCACCTCCACCGGTCATGCCGCCTCGTTCAACTTCCCCGGCTCCGGTGATTCCACCAGCGCCATTGATCGTGCCATCACGCCACCCCGGCCTGGCCAGCAGCCAGCGAGTCTATGATATTCCGGTCGGTTTGATCGACCCCAACCCCCACCAACCCCGCCATCGCATCCACGCCGATTCAATTTCCGAACTGGTCGATTCAATTCGCCAGCGCGGCATCCTCCAGCCGCTGATCGTCACAAAAATCGGTGACCGGTACCAACTGGTGGCGGGCGAACGGCGTTGGCGGGCGGCCCAACAGTTGGGCCTGATGACCGTCCCGGCCCTGATCCGTGAAACGCAGGAACTGGAACAATTGGAGATTGCCATCGTCGAAAACGTCCAACGTCAGGACCTGAATCCGATTGAAGAAGCGCTGGCCTACCAGCAATTATCCGAAGAATTCGGCCTGACCCAGGAAGAAATCTCCAAAAAAGTCGGCAAGTCGCGGGCGACGGTGGCCAATGCGCTGCGGATCTTATCGTTACCGGTTCCGATGTTGTCCGCCGTCCGCGATGGCCGCCTGACGGCCAGTCATGCTAAAATCCTTTTAACCGCCGTGACGCCAGATGAGCGCGAGCGTCTCTTTTTCCAAATCCTCAATCAGAATTTACCCGTTCGCGCCGCCGCTTCACTTGGGCGGCAAACCACCGTGCGCCGGCATACCCGCCGCAAGATCGATCCCGTCCTCCAAGCCGCCGAAGATGAGCTCCGAACCAAATATGCCACCAAAGTCACTATTACCAAACGCGAACATCGGGGAACAATCGGGATCGAGTTCTATTCCGATGAAGAGCTTAACCAGCTTCTCCAACAACTTCGATCTTAATGATTAGTCACCGATAAACGTATGCCGTTGTTTCTCAAACGCCTCACCCGCCAATCCGATCCCGGCGCGACCTGGTTGAATCTGAGCCGCGTGACTGTCACCGTGGGGATCCTCTGCATCCCGGTGCTTGTGCTGTCGTGGACGGTCGATGTTTGGGAGACGACGAAGGCGATGGTACTCTTCGTCACCGTTGGTCTGGGCTGGATTTTTTACTTTTTAGGGATTCTCCGGGCGCGGGAGCATCATTGGATGATGACCCGGCTTGACTGGGCGGCGGTTGCGGTCTGGGCGAGTTATGGGCTCAGTTCGCTGACCTCGGTCAATCGGTGGCAGAGCCTGGTCGGCCTGAGCGGCAGTTTGGTTGATGCTTTCCCGGTCGTGACGGCGATGGTCGGATTATATTTTTTAACCAGCCAAGTTTTCCGGACGCGGGCTGAGCAACGCGCGGCGTTTGGCGCGGTGTTGACCGGGCTCGGCCTGGCGCTGGTCTTTCAAATATTTCAATTCTCGGATTTTTCCCTGCTCACGCCGTCGCTCCCGCGGTCGAACACTATTTTCAGCGTCTTTAGCAACTCGCTGAGCGATATCGCGGTCGTCGCGGCGCTGTTTGGGACGATGATTCTTTTTTTCTGGAAATCCGAATCGGAGCGCTGGCAACGCTGGTCGATCGCGGCCGGGGTAACGCTGAGCTGGCTGATCGTACTGCTGGCCGGTCGGCCGCTGGGGTGGGCGGTTTGGGCGATGGGCATGATCGCGGTGGTTCTCCGCGAAGCGGCGCGCCGGAAGCAGGCGAACACCGGATTCATCGCCATCGCGGTTATTCTTGCGGCCCTGGGAATGGCGGCGCAAATGTTCGGCGTCCAGACCCGCGCCGGGCTGGCCAATGGCCCGGACATCGCCCTCGATCAAACGACGACCAGAACAATTGTCCGGACATCGCTCCAAAGCCGGCCGGTGTTTGGGACCGGGAACACAACCTGGTATCAGGATTTCGTGGTTAGCCGACCATTGTCCTTCAATCAAACGGCCTATTGGTCCAATCGGTTCGTCAAAGCCAGCAACGGTTGGTGGCAGTCCGTCGCCACAATCGGGATCGTCGGGACCGGCGCGTGGTTACTCTTCATTGCCTGGTCGGCCTGGACGCTGTGGAAACGCTGGACGATCGATGGGGATTTTCTGACGCTCAGCGCCATGGTTGTCACTGTAACCGTATTTGTCAGCGGCTTCTTTACAACCTGGTCACTGCCGCTGTTGATTCTGGGCTGGTTCTTCCTCGGGTTAGCCCGGGCGGGAATTGTTCATCAGCGGGTTAAAAAGGCCCAACCGTTGGGCCTCGGGGTGCCGACCGCCTTCGCCCTGGTCGTTTTGGCCGTGGTCGCTCTCTGGTTTTCGGCCGGCCGTCTCTATGCCGCCGAAGTCGTTGTCCAACAAGCCCGGGCGGCGATCGGACGGCAAGAGAATCTGGACAAGATTATCACTCGCCTGAACAGCGCCTTGAAACTGAATGCCCGCCAAACTGACGCGCCGGTGTTGCTGGCTGGAGCATATCTGACCAAAGCGGAGCTTGCCCTGCAGGCCAATGATTCGGCGGCCGCCTCGCCGCTCGTTCAACAGGCGATTGCAGTGATGAAAACCGCCGTCAGCCGCGATCCGACCAATCCGGCCATCTACGAAGCGATGAATAATTTTCTCAACCGGATGAACTCCTACGTTGGCGACGCGGTTGACGAGGCCAGCCAAAACTACATCCACTTGCGCAAAATCGAACCGACGAATCCGATTCATGACGTCGGGTATGGGCAGACGCTGATGATCATCCGGGCGCGAGTACTGTCCGGCGAAAAAACCGAGGCGACTGATACCCAGGCCGACGCGTTCATGACGCAAGTCTTGGCCGCGTATGACCTGGCGTTGAAAAAGAAGCCTGATTATCCGCAAGCGTCATTCGCCAAGGCCCAAGCATTGACAGCGAACAATCAAACCGCCGAAGCAATTACCATCCTCGAGCCATTGGTCATGAACTATCCCGATATTGCCGTTTTCTGGACGCAATTGGGCGCAACGCAGTCGAAGGCAAAGAATAATGATTTGGCGGTCGCCGCTTTTGAACAAGCGTTGAAGCTTTCTCCAACCGACCCAGCTATGTACCTGACCTTCGCGCAGCACTATCAGGATGCCGGCCAAGGCGATCTGGCTAAGCAGACGCTGGAACGCGGATTGAAGGAGATTCCGGGTGATCCGTCCTTAACACAAAAACTGACGGAGCTAACTGTGCCGCCGAAGACGGAATAATATCACCCCCCTGCCGTAGGATGAGAGGTGTTCCTACCCCTCCTCACAAAGGAGGGGTTTTGTGTAGAAGTTTGTAAGGTTAACTGAGTAGGGCCATACGGCCTACCACAATCAAAAAAACGACCTCTTGGGGGAGGTCTTGGTGTTGTAAAACCTGGTCGCTGAAACCTACTTTTTACTCCGCGAACGTTTCGCCCGTTTTGGCCGACCAGCTCGTTCGCGGATCAGCGTTACGGCTTGGTCGATGGTGATGCTGGCCGGCGTCATATCGCCTGGAATGGTGGCGTTGGTTTCCCCGTCGGTGACGTAGGCGCCGTAGCGGCCGTCCATGACCTTCAATGGTTTCTTGCTGTCCGGATCGGGACCGAGTTCACGCAGAGCGGTCGATTGTCGACGGACTCGGCCCTTTTTCTCTTGAGCCAGGAGTTCAAGACATTGGTCAAGGGTGATCGTCAGGGGATCCAATTCCGGCGGGATGCTACGGGTGTCGGTGCCGGACTTGATGTATGGGCCAAATCTCCCATTGGCCGCCGTGATGGGTTCGTTGGTAGTCGGTCGAAGTCCGACCTCCCGCGGCAACGCCAGGAGTTGCATCGCTTCATCGAAGGTGACTGTTTCCGGGGTCATGGTTTTTAACAGCGATGCCATCTTCGGTTTGTCACCCACCGGCTTCCCTTTTTTGCCTTTCAGTGGTTTGCCTTCAGCATCTTTTGGTTTGGCCGGTTGTTCACCAAGCTGAACGTATGGACCGAACCGACCGACCTTGACATAAACATTTTTGTTGGTCAGCGGATCAATGCCCAGCACTTTTGGACCGGCCGCGGCTTTGGTCAGTAAGTTCATCGCCGAATCAACCGTCAGTTCATCTGGCGTCGTCGAATCGGGGATACTCGCAGTTTTTCCATCCCAGCGCAAGAATGGTCCATATTTTCCAATCCGAACTTCGACTGGCAGCTTCTCGTGTTCGCCAATGGTGACGCCGCTCGTAATTCGGGGATCAATGGTGTCCTTGACGTGATCGAGGGTCGGTTTCAGCCCATTCTCTTTTTCCCCGAAATAGAATTGGTGCAAATACTTTTTATCATCGGCCTCGCCACGGGCGATTTCGTCGAGATGGTCCTCCATCGTGGCGGTAAACGAATAATCGACCAAGTTACCGACGTAGGTTTCGAGTAAATTTACAACCGCGAACGCCGTAAAGGTCGGAACCAGGGCGGTGCCTTTTTTAAAGACATATTCCCGGCGTTGAATTGTGTCGATGATGCTGGCATAGGTGCTCGGGCGGCCGATGCCGCGGGCCTCAAGTTCTTTAACGAGGCTGGCTTCGGTCAAACGGGCCGGCGGTTGAGTGAAATGTCCCTTCGCTTCAAGGCTGGTCACGTTCAGGGGATCAGCCGGTTTCATCGGCGGTAGAACGACGTCCTGTTCAGCTAATTCGGCTTGCGGGTCGTCGTGGCCTTCAACATAGGCGCGGCGGTAGCCATCGAAATCAATGACCTTTCCCCGCGCGGCAAACGTCGCCGGCCCAAGGGTAATCGTCGCGGTCATGCGGCGGCCAACGCTATCAGCCATTTGCGAGGCGACCGTTCGTTTCCAAATCAGTTCGTAGAGTTTATAGGCTTCGCTGTCGACTTTCGTTTGGACCTCATCAAGCGGTTGGAATGACTCGCCGGCCGGTCGGATGGCTTCGTGCGCTTCCTGCGCGTTTTTGACTTTGGTTTGGAATTGGCGCGGAGCGGGGGAGAGATACTTGTCGCCGTACTGATTTGTGATCCACGAGCGGGCGGCGTTGATCGCTTCACTTGATAATAGCGTTGAGTCGGTCCGCATGTAAGTGATGAAACCGTTCTCGTAAAGCTGTTGGGCAACCTGCATGGTTCGCCGGGCCGAGAAACGAAGTTTCCGGTTGGCGTCCTGTTGGAGCGTGCTCGTGGTAAACGGGGCGTACGGTCGATCGGTGAAAGGCTTTTCCTCAACCCCGGCCACGACGGCCGATTCTTTTTTGAGGTCGGCGACGAGCGACGTCGCATCAGTGGCTTTGAGCCAGGTGGCCTTTGTGTTTTGGAGTTTGCCGGTGTGAGGATCGAAATCTTTACCACTGGCAACCGGCCGCTGTTCGAGCGAGATGAGTTCGGCCGGAAATTGCCGACCGTTCTTCGTGGCGAACGTCGCCGCCACGTCCCAAAATTCGGCCGGACGGAAAAGCATACGTTCCTTCTCCCGTTCGACCAAGAGACGCGCGGCGACGCTCTGGACCCGGCCGGCCGACAGACCCGGCCGGATCTTCCGCCAGAGGATCGGCGAAACTTCGTAGCCATAGAGCCGATCCAAGAGGCGACGCGCTTCTTGAGACCTGACCATCGGCATGGCCAAACTGCGAGGCTTGGCAATGGCGGCCAAAATGGCCCGCTTCGTGATCTCATGAAAAACAATCCGCTGGACCTTGTCGGTCGGTATTTTCAGCAGTTCCGCCAAATGCCAGGAAATGGCCTCGCCCTCACGGTCTTCGTCAGTGGCGAAGTAGACGCCGGTCGAGACCTTGGCCCGTTTGCGCAGATCGGCGACGACGGATTTGCTTTTCAGGGGGATTTCGTAGGTGGCGGTGAAGTCGTGGGCGATATCAATGCCCATCTCGCTTTTCGGCAGATCGCGGACATGCCCGAATGATGACTGAACATCATAGTCCCGCCCCAGGAACTCCGAGATTTTTTTCGCCTTGGTTGGCGACTCAACGATGACCAGTGACCGACTCATCCCGGCACTACAACAATTGTAAAGTCACGATTTGTGTAACTCTCATCTTTGACACATACCATTGCATAATATAGCTCGCCTCGTTTGTTGTAGTACCGGGTCACCCCGTTAGAAACGTTCATGGTTGCGTCCTGATGTTTGAATCGGAGAAATATTTTTTCCAAGAGAGTTTCTAACTGGATCATGAAGTGAGAGAATAATACATTCCGCCATGATGCGCAACTCGGCCGTCGAGTTCAAGCAACACCAAAGTCGCCGATACGACACTGGACTCCAGTCTACACGATGAGGAAATAACGTCAACATGAAGCGGTTCAGCCGTCATATTTTTCAAGATCATTTGCTGAATCGGATCAGTCGGTTCCGGACGGAGTGGTGCCAACGATACTGGCTGTTCCAGCGAAAAAACTTCTAGAATATCTTTCGCCGTGTGGACGGCCTTGGCGCCGAGCTGAATCCAGTGAATCGGCCCGACTGACTGCGGCGAGGTAATCGGCCCGGGAACGGCCAGGACCTCGCGATTCTGGTCAACCGCGTATTTGGCAGTGATGAGCGCGCCCGATTTTTCGCCGGCCTCGACTAACAAAACGGCCCGCGATAGACCTGAAATGACGCGGTTGCGTTGAGGGAAATGATGCCGTTCCGGCTGGGCGCCAAGCGGAAATTCACTGATGATCGCTCCGCCCGCCGCCAGGATCCGATCAGCCAGTTCTTGATGTTGCCAAGGATAGATCAGGTCAATGCCGCACCCCAGAACAGCGACGGTCGGGACGGATTCTTCCAAAGCAATCTGGTGGGCGAGCCCGTCAATCCCAAGGGCTAAACCCGAGACCACGCCAATCCCGGCCCGGCCGACTGGCTGAACGAGTTGTTTTGTCGCGGTTAATCCATAGGGCGTTGGCTGACGGGTGCCGACGACCGCCAGCATCGTTGCGGCCAGCGCTGCCACTCGACCCCGAACATAGAGCACGGGCGGCGGCGAGGGAATTTCCCGGACGAGAGAAGGGTATGATTCGTCGAGAATAGTGACGATAGAAATCTGCAATTCCGCCAGTCTGGCCCTCGCCGCCGCCCGATCAAGCGTTGGCAGTTCGGCAACTATTTTCTGGGCTCGATCTGGATCAATCCCGGCCGCGATAAGAACCTGAGGAGTCCAAGCTGAGAACGTTTGTTCAAGGATTTTTTGGTTGAGTAGCAAGGTGAGTGCACGCTCAGTCACGGACGGCAATCGATGAAACGCGGCAATGAGTTCGGGCGAAGGTGTTGACATAGATTATTGAGAAAGAGTAGGGTAGGGAAAAGATTCGTACATTTTTTGTGGCGCGCAGTTCCACGTCAGCCAAGGAGGACGCATGGAGGCTGGGAAGTTGCCTCGGGTCTATTCGGTTTCGTTGAAGCCGGAGAATATCATTAAGGTTGATGTTGACCGGTATACGGTCTGGTTTCGTGGTCAGCCAACTGATCGTCATCTCGCCTACAAATCTGGAATGATCCACGGCAAACAGGATCCATCAATTGGCGCCGCCGACGATGTTGCTAAGCTGTCAATCATCAAGGCCGGCACCATCGCTTTGCGCGAGCTTCGCTTTTGGGCCCGGGAGAATCCGGGAGTTTCCCTCGATGACACCGAGGAGGTTCTCATCTGGCTTAATCCGGAATGCGGATCGGTCACTCCAGAGCAGGCGAGCATTAATCGCGAATGTATTGACCGACTCATCAAGCAGGTCTCACGACAGCTTCCGCACTTTCCACCCAGACAGGAACCGCTCCCTTGAAACCAAGGGAGTTTTTTTATGCAAAAAAAGGCGTCCGGCCTAGTCGGCCAACCACCAATGCAGTGACCCTAGCTTATTTTTTGTTACGGGTCAAGCCCGGTACTACAACAAATACTGTTAACTATCTACACGTTCATTCTACGTGGTTGTGATGAATGACAAAACGCCTGGACGGTAATTGTTGTAGTACCGGGCAAGACCAGCCGTCACCAGCCACGGCGCGTGGCTTCCCCCGGCCCGCCAAAGGCGGCGCCTGCTCCCCGCCTGCTGCGGGACCCCGCCCGGGGCGGGGCCCAGCCGGCAGGGCGAGCAGGATCACGACGGGCTGGATGGGGGACTGGGCGAGTCCGGCTTGCCCGGCGTTCCGACTTCGTGGAAAATCTTGATCACGGTTTTTAATTCGGTCAGCCAGCGTTGGCCGAGTTGTTCGCGGTCAATTTTGATGAATTCCGGCGTAAAATCCCAGGCCTGATTCCGTTCCAACAGTTTGCCGATTTGCTCCGGGGTGATCATGTGCGAAAAACTGATGATGATTTTTTGCTTTTTAATACCGTCGACCGCCAAATCGGTCTGCTGGATGGCAGTGATCGGGGTGAGCTGGGCGAGAATTTTCAGTTCTAAGGCTTCCAGCAAGTTGGTCAGCGGTTCCGGCAGGGCGCGCTGTTTAAATTCTTCTTTCCGGAATGCGCCGAGTTCTTCAACGGTTTCAATTGAAGCCAGGCGCTGGTACAGCCGCAAGCGCTTCGGTTCGCTGTCGATAAAGTCTTTTGGAATCGCGATCTCCATCGGCAAGTCGATCAGGATATCATGGGTGGCGCGGGCCGGCCGGCCGGTTCGCAGTTCTTCCACCGCCTGGGCCAGCAGACGGGCATAGAGATTAAGTCCAACGGCGGTGACATGGCCGTGCTGTTTTTTGCCGAGAATATTGCCGGTGCCCCGGATCTCCAAATCGCGCATGGCCAGGCGAAAACCGCTGCCGAGTTCCTTCGCTTCGAGCAGGGCTTGCAGGCGTTTCTGCGGCCGACCGGTGACTTTCGCTTGGCGATAGAGGAAATAGGCGTAGGCCTGGCGATCGCCGCGGCCGATGCGGCCCCGTAATTGATAGAGCTGGGCCAAGCCGAAATCAGCCGCCCGATCGACGATCATGGTGTTGACGTTCGGCAGGTCGAGGCCGTTTTCGATGATGGTTGAGGCCAGGAGAATATCGAGCTGCTGGTTATCAAATTTTTCCATCACCTCGGAGAGTTTCCGTTCATCCATTTGGCCGTGGGCCAAGCCAATACTTACGCCAGGCAGGATTTTGGCCAGGCGCCGTTTTTCCATCTCCATAGTCTCGACCTCGTTGTGGACGAAGTAGACCTGGCCTTTGCGGTTGAGTTCGCGGCGGACGGCGTCTTTCACGACCTCGTCGTTATACGGCATGATGTTCGTTTCAATCGGCCGCCGGCCGTCGGGCGGGGTTTCAATGACGCTGATATCCCGCAAGCCCGACAAGGCGAAGTTTAACGTCCGGGGAATCGGCGTGGCGGTCAGGGTTAAAACATGAGCCTCTTTCCGGAACTCTTTGAGCTTTTCTTTATGGCGGACGCCGAACCGCTGCTCTTCATCGACGATGATGAGGCCGAGGTGCTTAAACTGCACGTCTTTTGAGAGCAGGCGATGCGTCCCGATGACAATGTCGACCGTGCCGTTCGCCAATCCGGCCAGAACCTCGGCGTCATTTTCATCGGACTCAAAACGGGAGAGCGCGCGGACAACAACGGGAAAACCCCTTAAGCGGTTGCGGAAGGTATCGTAGTGCTGTTGCGTTAGGATGGTGGTCGGGGACAGCAGGGCTACCTGGTTTTTATTCATGGCCGCCCGGAAAGCGGCGCGAATGGCGACTTCGGTTTTGCCGAAACCGACATCACCGCAGACAAGACGGTCCATCGGCAGGTCGCGTTCGAGGTCGCTGAGGGTTTCCTGCAGGGTGCGCTCCTGGTCGGAGGTCAATTCGTAGGGAAATTTTTCGGCCAGGGCCGTTTCAGCATCAGGCTCCGGCATCAACTTCGGCGCGGTGGCCAACTCGCGTTGGGCGTAGAGATCGAGCAGTTCCTTGGCGATCAGACTGGCATCCTGTTGGATTTTTTTGGTGACGCTCGCCCATGACGAACTGGAGAGCGAGTGGATTTTCGGATTGGGACTGCCGATGTACCGGGTGATTTTATCGGCGGTTTCCACCGGGACATAGAGCCGATCGCCGGCGGCGTATTCGAGGACAAAATACTCGCGGGTATGGGCATTGACCTGTTGGAGCCGCATGCCGATAAACCGACCGATGCCGTGGTCGAGATGGACGACGTGATCGCCCGCTTCTAAATCGCCGAGAAAGACGTCCTCAACCCGCCGCCGATTTTCTCTTGACCGCTCGTCGCGGCCGAACAACTCTTCATCGGTCAAAAAAACCAATTTTTCCGATGGCGCGATAAAACCTTGGTGGAGGACGGGCGTGTCCTGCGTCAGGAGTTTCTTCACCGGGACTGCTCGGCGTTCAAGGTGGCCGAAGAGTTCGGTTTGCCGGTGCGTTTGGAGGATAATCCGGTGACCGTCAGCCAAAAACTTCAGGATGTCCTTACCAACGAGCGGCCACTGGCCATGGTAAAACGGGGCCGAACGCCAATCGAGTTTGGCCGCGCCTTCGCCGCCGAACGGTTCAACCAGAACCTGTTTGTAATGCTTCACCGCGTCTTTGCCGCGCGGCAGGGAATCGAGCAATGAGGCCCGCGGGACGACGATCAACGTTCGGAGGGGTTGGAGGTACGCCAAGAGGCTGATCCGCGGATCAAGCTGGGTTAACTGTTTCGGCGGGCAAGCCAGACGCTCGACCGGCTTGGCCCTTGTATCGTTCATCGGGGTAATCGAGGCGACCGTCTGTCCGTCAACATCGATGCGATACGGATGGGGCCGACCAATCGGCCAGACATCAAGGACATCGCCGCGGCGCGACCATTGGCCCGGGGCTTGAACCGGGGTGGCCGGAATGTAGCCAAGTTCACCGAGGCGATCAACACAGGCCATCAACCCGAGCTGACCGCCAGACTCGACCGTGACAAACTGGTCATGCAATTCATTGGGGTGGGGGAGCGATTCGGCGAAGGCGCTTTGCTGGGCCACGAGAATGATCGGCTCGTAGTTGAGCAGCCGATCGAGCAGGCCGCCGTCAATCGGCGGGACGGCGATAGCCGGCCGGACCACGGTCTTAGGTAACCAGGTGGTGAGACCCTGGAGGACGAGCTGCTGTTCCCGTTCCGAACCGACCAAGTAGACGATTTGCCAGGCCGGCGGCAATAACCCAAAAAGTTTGCTGAACGCAAAGACTTCGGCCACCGGATGGGGGAGGCCGACAAACCGGCCGGAGCCGGTGGCGATCAGTTGGGCGGTCAATTGCCGGAAAGGCCCGTTGACCAGAGCGTCACGTGAACGAGGCACAAACGGTGAGTTGTGATATCTACCGGTATGATAGCGCAGATTCTAGGTTTTGGCAAGTAGCTGCCGTTAAACAGGGAGGTAAGACCGCTCCCTGAGGCCCTCGAAGCCTGCCTGCCGGTAGGCAGGGGTGCCGGCGGTTGAACAACGACCTACCGCCCCTCGTCAGCGTGGCGTGATGGTCGCATTCCACCACCATCGTTTTTTCATTGGTGAGAAAGAGGAGAAGTAACAACCCCTCCTTCGCAAGGAGGGGTGGGGACTGAAGCCAACTTGATCTGAATTACCCGCCAGTTACTTGACGATGTGTGATGTTGAATTTCCCGTGGGGCGGTTTCGTGGTCTTGGCCGGGTTGACCCGGTACTACAACAATTACTGAACTACCAGCAGTGGATGCGACGGACCGCGGCAGACTTGCACCACTGAGGCCAGTTACATGGATTGTTACCGATGACCCCTTCTGATACACCGGGTTGACAAATCTTCGGGTTGGTGCTAACGTCCGACCTCGATCACGCACTTTCTTTCACGTCGATAGCTACCTACGGGTGAGGGTCTCCGGTTGAGGCAACCCCTCCTACCGCTTTAGCCGGGGGCGTCAGTCCCTCAGAGTTTTCTCTGCGCGGCTGGCAACTTGCCCGTAGATAGTTGTCGATGTATAGTGATGCGACGACGAAACGACGTACTTTTATTTGGCCGGGGGCGCGATACACTGCGCTGAGTCTGATGGTGAGACTTCTCCGACGAACGGATATCATCGGGGTGGATCTATATATCCAATCCGACGAGTCCCGGCCTTCTTTTTTTCGAGGTCTGCGTCATAGGTCCAGGTGACCGATCAACCGCTCAAATGTCCACAAGGACGTGGGCCCTGGGATCGGTACTGACCATGACGCGGACCACAAATCTTCAACCACCTTCATGATGAACGGTGGTTCTTTTTTTCGACGAGTTCAGGAATTTAGTGCACTATCATGAGCCTTGACAGGGAACCGAGAGTCATGTACACTCCGCTGTTTTACTGAATTCTCAATAAGAGCAAGGTTTATAGGCTTTTCTTTAGGGTATGTTCAATTCTCTCCGACGTGGTTTGGCTTTCATGCTGGTCGCGCTCACGCTTTTTTGGCCGCTGGCCCCAAGTTGGTCGGCTCCGGCGGCTTCCCCAGCCGTCACCAACCTTGGTTTACTGGCAACCGGCGGCACAGCTTCGGCTTCAAGCAGTCTGACCTTAGGGCCCGACCAAGCGTTTGACGGAGTTTTTTTTGCTGAGACGAAAGCCAGTACCTATGAAAACGGCTGGGTGGCCCGAAGCGGAGCTGGGGCCTGGCTGGAGCGTCGATGGCCGGGTCAGGTTGAAGTCACCGGACTGACCATGACCCGTCGCAGTAACCGGACGATTGGTTTGTGCGATAAGGCTCGGGAAGTGAGCGTTGATCTTGGCGGTGGCCAGCCCAAGCTTGTCACTCTGGCCGATACAAACGCCCCCCAATACTTTCCGCTGGCGATCAATTCGACTCGGAGCGTCCGCCTGACGGTTCAGAGTGTGGAAGGGACGGGGTGCACCGGCGGCAATGTTGGCCTGGCGGAAGTTGAAATCTACGGCCTGCCGAAAAACTGGACGCCGACGACGGTCACCACCGCCCCCGCCGTGATTCCGACGGCCGTTATTCCGGCTAACCAACTCCAATTTACCTACGATGCGAACATCCCGGCCGACAGCCAAGCCTACCTGACGACGCTAACCAATAAGCTTCGGCCGGTCATGACCGAGGTGCTGGGTCCGCCGCTGACCGGTCAAACACTCCTCATCCGTCTTGATCCGTCATACGGCTCGTTCACCTACGCCGCCGGCTTGTCGACGCTGACGATCAGCCGTCTGCCGAACGCTTCATGGCCGCCGACCGATCCGGCGAATTGGGATTTCAATTCCAACCTGACTCACGAATTGGCCCACGCCTACCAATCGGGGTATGGTTTCGGCGCCCCAGCCTGGTTTCGCGAAGGGTTTGCCCAGTCAGCGACTGAGTTGATCAAGCAGGTGTTCAACGAACGGAATACCCCGATGCTGCAAAACGCGACGATTGATGAAGGCCAGGCCATCCGGACCTATGATTCATTGGCGGCCATGGGCCCGGAGATGATGGAAGCGGCCTGGAATGGCAACAGCCGGATTATTCCCTACACTAACGCTTCCGGTTTCTGGTGGCTGTTAATCCTGTCGCAATCATCGCCCCGCCTCAATGGTACTTATGCCGAACTTGATTGGTTGCGCCGGGTGGAAACCGGGCTGTATCAATTCGCGCCCGATAACTCGTACGCGGCCCGCCGGAATTTTTTAGCCAGTGTATCGCCGAACCTGATCGACGGCCAGCCCGTCAGCCAATGGTTAATGCGCCAGTCGATCGTCCAGTCGGCCGCCTATCGAAGCGCCCTGGGATTTTATCCCGGCGATTGCTTCTGCAGTCAGAACGCCACCGCCGAAGCCCAGCACCTGATCATCTTTTCGCGCGGGAGTTTTAACAGCGTGTCGAACATGCCCGTCCGGGTCGCGCTGCGCGACGCGACCGGAACCGTAGTATCGGACCAAACTGTGACCTATATCGACTACGGCTTCGGATACTTTTACTACACCTTCCCGATCCTGATCGATCGGTTGCCAACCGGACGCTATGACATCACGGTCGAGGCCACGGTCGATGGCGCGCCATTGCGGGCGACGCAATCAATTGTTCGTGGGGGATATAGTCTGGATGCTGCGAGCGGTTTGAGCGTAACCCAGCGCTTAGCCTCGGCCCTGAGTCCATTATCCGTCTCGTCACCGCTTGGTATCTATCAGGCGGACAGTTTCACCGGCGGACGGTTAACGAACCTCCCACTTACCCCCCTCGACCTTGAACTGACCGTGAACAATCGTCCGGTCACGGAAAAAATATTCTGGCCGGCGCCGTATACCCGGTACATCAATCTGCCATAACCTCCCCAAGAGGTCCGGCATCATCACAGTTGTGTAATTGATTTAGGGTTCAGTAACAACGGGTGGGATTTCTGAACGAACCCCTCCTTGCGAAGGAGGGGTTATTGGTCAACCCTTTTCTTGCCTTGAAACGTTAATATGAAAATTGCCATTAGCACTCCACCCCGAGGGGGAGGTATTTGAATCGTGATATACTTCTTCCATGAAGAGTGTTTATATTTTTGGCCCAATACACCTTTTTGGGAAAAGCTATCTACCGGTGTATAAACAGGTAAGCAGACTTAGTGCTAAATATTTTCCGAGGGTTATCTCAACCTACCCGGATTTTTGGGACACAAAAGAAACCCCTCGTCAGTTTTACAACCGGACCTATCGCGTCATTACAAAATGCGATCTGTTCATTGCTGAGATCAGCAGTCCGTCGACCGGCGTCGGGATGGAACTACAAATGGCCCAGGAACATAAGATTCCCGTCATCGGTCTATGTCGGCAAGGTGTCAAACCTTCGAGTATGGCAGTCGGAATTCCCTCAGTAAAAAAAGTTGTATTCTACAAGAACCAAAAAGACTTACTGGTGCAATTAGAAAAACGTCTTCGGCAGTTTTAGCTGGCGGTTCTCCAACACGAGGTACCACCCCTGCCTACGCCTGGGGCTACGGCAGGCAGGCCTGCACCCCTCCTTGTCAGGAGGGGTCCAATAACAACGGCCCTCCCCTTGATGAGGGGAGGTGCAGGAGGGGTCCGAAACTATTTACCCCCCTTTTCGATCAGCTCCTGAAGCTGGTCGACGGCTTTGATGACCGCCGCGTCCAGGGCCTCGCGTTCCGTGGCCGGCGGGCGTTGTAGAACGAAATCCTCATTTGGAATACCGAGCTCCCGACCGCTCCCAATGCCAATCCGGAGTCGAAAAAAATCTTTACTGTTCAGCTGATCAATGATCGATTGCACGCCATTGTGGCCGGCACTCGAGCGATCGCGCTGGAGTTTACAGACCCCGGGTTCGAAGTCCAGCTCGTCATGCACCACAATCAGATCGCGGTGAAGGTCGGCCGGGTCGGTCGAAATATTTTTATAGTCGAGCCAGTCTCGCAAAGATTCGCCGCTGCGGTTCACGAACATCTGCGGTTTGACCAGCCAGTGCGGATCAAGTCGGGCCGCCATGACATCGCGTTCCTTCGTCCAGGTCAGGCCAAGTTTCACGGCCAGGGCGTCGATCACCTGCCAGCCGAGGTTGTGTCTGGTGGTCGAATATTCCGATCCAGGATTGCCGAGACCGACAATAATCATCCCGTTAGAGCGTGACGTAATAATATTTTCGGGCATATCGCAAGGTGTACTTTTTTCGAAGGACGCTCTAACGGGATTAGAGGCCTATTCGGGTACAATGGGGTCATGGGAGTTTTGTGGTCGAAGATTTTTTAATAACAACGGTGGATGGCCCGAAATACCGCTTCAGGAAGGATATCGGCGCCGTCTTCGGCTGATCCTGACCCAGCACGACGATCAGTTTTGTCAGGTTCGTTGGAGCAGTATTCGTATTGGCGCTATTGGTATTTTTTGGAGGCGTCGGCGTAAGCAAAGCGCGCAAGGTGGTATCGCTGGTTTGCGACTCCCACTGCGCCAGCGTCAAGGTGCCTCGGGCGCGGACAAATTGAGCGAGAAGCTGGGCGGTGGCGGGGGATTGGCCAGCCGCCGGGTTGACGATAAGTGTGGTGCTGATATCAGTCGCGGGCAAGGTCGCGGTTGAGGTCTTGAAGCCGAAGCTGGCCAGCGATTTCGCGACCCGGAGGGCCTGGCCGTCGGTGCCGGTCGCGTTGACGACAATGACGTTAGTATTTTCCGGAGTTGATCGCCCAAGAAGAAAAATATTCCGGGCGAAAAACTTCATATCGGCGTAGGTGTCATCGCTCGGGACGAGAATCGCCGCCCCGGCCAAACCGGTGGCATTTTTTACCAAACCATCCGGCCCGGAATCGATGACGCGATTGACGACTTGCCCGCTGGGAACATCGCCGGCCAATTTTGCTAAGCGGATCATTTCCCAGACCTCCATATTGGTCTGGCTACGAGTCCCGAGGCTGGTCAGGATGTCGCTGATTTTTAACGGATTGGACAGGGTGCCGAAGGAGAGGAACTTTTCCTTCAGCGCATAAATGATTTTTTGCTGTCGGGCGGCCCGGGCAAAGTCGGAGCCCTCGCCGTTACTGCCGTGACGCGAGCGGGCGAATTTTAGGGCGGTCGCGCCGCTCATAGTTTGCCGGCCGGCTTTGAAGGAGATCGGCGCGTAGCCATAGTCATTATCCGGGTATTGCGAATCATAAAACGTAGTATTGACCGTGACATTCACCCCGCCGACGCGATCAATAACTTCCTCGAATCCTTTGAAGTCGACCCGGGCGTAGTATTGGATCGGGATGTCGAGGAGGTCGCTGACGACTTTGACCGTTAACGCCTCGCCGCCGCCGGGGTAGTCATTATCCCGGCCGATCGACAGGACATTATTAATTTTGCGGTAATCATACCCGGGGATATCGACGACCAGGTCGCGCGGAACTGAAATCATCGCCAACTGGTCGATTGACGGTTTGTAGCTGACGACCATCATCGTGTCCGTCAGATAAGGGCCGTCGTGGCCGGGTCCGCCGATCCCGAGCAGGAGAACGTTGACGCGGTCGTCAGCCTCGCCGTTCAGTTGCTGATCGTTACGGGTGATCAGGTGGGTCAATTGCTGAAAAAACCCAACCCGTCTATTTGAACCGTCGAGCGCTTTGGTGTTGACGACGGCGATCGCTCGGTAGAGGACCCAACCGGCCACCACCACGACGATCAGGACGATCGCGCTGATTGATAAAACGGTCCAGCGAATCCGGTGATGGCGGGGGAGCTGTTGTCGAGACAGCGGTAACGCGGGAATCGGGCTCGGCGACGGTGAGGCCGGCTCGGTTGGTTGAAGTGGGGGCAACATGGTTGGAGAAATCGCCATGAGTATAACGAGGATTATTGGTCTTGGCAACGCTGAAACTGTCCAGGACAGTCCGAGGTTTTTCAGAGACGTTTTTTCCCAGGTGATGTTGAAAAAACTCTGGTAGGTGATACCTGCAGAGCCTATCATCTTAGCCAAAATAACCGCCGTAAACTTATTTGACTTTTACCTTAAAATAGAGTATAATACAACAAACTTTTTTCATGCAAAAAAGGAAAAACCAACCCTTTCTTTACGCCAAAATCCACCCCATCGTTCGCTGGGCTGTTTTAGCGCGCCGCCAGAGCCGGCCGAGGGATTTTTCGTTGTTGCCGAAATTTCTGACCATCAGCCAAACGGCCAAGCTGGTTAGGGTTCATCCGAACACCTTGCGAGCCTGGGACGCGGCCGGAAAACTACGGGCGGTCCGGTTTGGCCCGCGGCACGACCGGCGGTACCTGCGCGATGAGATTCTGGCCTTTGTCGTACAGACTCCGGGCGGCCGGCGGTTCCTGAACCGACGAATTCAACCAGCCAGTTGGCGGCGAGCGACCGTTGCCGTCGGAGCGGCCATGGTTATCTTCGGACTCGGCGCGACCTGGCCGAGTGAACGCGCCTTGGCTGATTCGGCGAAAACGACGACTGTCGCGGTCAGCCCGACGACCTGTTCTGGTTGGACGAATCCAACCGTCGCCACCTCAATTGATCTTCCCAGCGGAGCCGATTCCGACCGCTTTACAAGTAATAATTCTGCCCAACTGACCGGGGCTGACCTTGGGATTTCTTCAACCGCCGGCGTCGTCACGCCGACATTTGATCAGCCGGCTCCGGCGTTAGACTGTTCTGGTTTTTCCGTGAGCGCCAATCAGCTTGGAACCCTGAGTGCCGCTCGCTTGCGGGTTTCGTTGATGGCCAGCGGACGGGACAATTCAACCGAAGTCATCCGTCTCTCGACTTCGCTTGACGGCCAAACCTGGATGCCGCTGACGGCGGTGCCGGTTTTACGCGCCGACCGTGAGTATCTGACGCTCGATTTGCCGGAAGTTACTGATCGCGAACTGTTGCGTCAACTGCGGATTCGAGTTGAAGCCGATGTTGAACCCGGCGGCGCGGCGATCGCGCGACTTGATGGTCTCGCCGCCGTGCTAGCTTTCACTCCAACCGCGGCGCCGACGCCATCCGGCAATGACAGTCCGCGCCAAAAGGAATTAGACCGCCTGGCGGAATTTTCCCAAGCGGCGTACGACGCGACTGACCAGCCGACGATCCTCATCCCGAAAAAGCAAAGTAAACGCCAGTTTCTTTTTTCTAAAAAAACCGAAGAGTGGAAACTGACCGCCGCGGTCCTCGTCGATACCGAGGGCCAGGCCAAAAAAATAGAATATCGAACGGTTGATGAAACGAAGGGCGATAACGTGTCGTCCCGCTTGCGGTTGCGGATGGAAAAACAGCACCCTGGAAAATACCAACTTCGCGTCACCATGGTTTCCCCGAACGGCACGTTGGTCACGATTGACGAACCCTTCCTCTGGGGCGTCCTGGCGGTTAACCTCCGCCGGGCGAATCCATCCGTCGGCCAGACCCAGGAAGTCACGATTGGCGTGCTTGATGATACCGGACGAACAATCTGCAAAGCGACGGTCAGGGCGACCGTTACCGACCCGAAGGGTAAACGGACGAACTTTCAAACCAAAAATAGCTCCATTATTACCAACCCAGACTGCGTCGATAAGGGTGTGACCAATGAGGCGGACTACCATTTCAAAATTAAACTTGAGCAGGCCGGAGTCTATCACGTTGACGTTGAGGCCGATACAGCCGTCGGGAAACGAACGAGTCAGGAGAACTTTAGCGTTGAACCGCGCCGCCGCTTCGACGTTGAGCGGGCCGATTATCCGACTCGGATCTACCCGGTCGTCGATTATCCGGTCCGCATCGCGGTCACGCCCAAGGCTGACTACCTGGGCTTGGTCACGGAACGGGTACCGGCTGATTTTGAAGTCTCGGAGGTTTTTCCGGCCGGTTCGGTTCGCCGCGCGGTCGATAATGTAAACCAACAAATCATTGAATGGCTGGTTCAATGGAAAGTCGGCCAGACGTATTATCTGACCTATACCTTTGACGCCCCGGATGTTTCCCCCGCCCTCTTTCTAACCGGCCCGCTAACTGTTGGTGGATCGTTTATTGCTGAACCGGACTTTCAGGAATCCCGCGAGTGGCAGATTGCTTCGGACGCGGTGGCCGCGCCCGCCCGGGTCCGCCTGACCAAAGACGCGGTGACGAAAGACCAAAGCCCCCGACCGGTCCAGGCCGTTGATCTTCAGGATGGGGACTTCACGCCGCAGCGCGACCGGTTAGCCGAACCGACGAAACCGGTCTTCCGGGACGATGAACAGGCGGTCGTTAAGATCTACAAACAAGGCTTCGATATCTCAGCCGGCAAGAAACCGAAAGAACTGAATCCAGACCAGCCGACGCAGGTGACTGACGTCGAAGTCCTCGGCCCATGGAAAGAAGCCGAACCGTTGGGCGCGACAGTCGTGACCGAAGACGTGGCCCGGTCGGGTCAGACCGTCGAGGTGGCGCACCTCGTCCAAAACGAGAACTTCCATCCCGGCGTTTACACAATCCGGACGACCTACTCCGACGGCGTGAAAACCTCGATCGAAGACACCGAGTTCGCCTGGGGCGTGCTGGTCGTCAACCCGGAGAAATCCATCTACCTACCAGGCGAGACCGCCAAGTTCGGCATGGCCGTGCTGGATTGGGACGGGTCGACGCTTTGTCAGGCGGACCTGAAGTTGACGGTCACGGCTCCGAGCGGCGCGGTCACAGTCTTCGACACCGTCGACGGAACCGTTGTCCGTAGCTATGACTGCGACGTCCATAGCGTCACCAATACGCCGGACTACAGCGCGGCCATGCCGGTCACCGAGGTCGGAACGTACCAACTCACCCTTGAGAGCACTATCAAGGAGGGGCAGGCCAAGACGTACAAAGACGAAGTGCGGTCCGTGACGGATTCGTTCGAGGTCCGGGAGTCCGTTCCTTTTGACGTCAGCCGGGCGGATACCCCGACCCGCCTGTACCCGATTGCCAACTATACCGCCCATATTACGGTGACCGCTAACCAGGCGTACCAGGGCACAATCGAGGAGTACACCCCGGTCAGCTTCGTCCTATCCGATATCTCCGACGGCGGACAGACCTTCACCACTCCGGACGGCCGGCAAGGCATTCGCTGGACTGCGAATTTCGTGGCCGGAGATGTTCATACGTATGCCTACACCTTCGATCCGCCGGACCCGTCGCCACGCGTCTATCCGCTCGGTCCGGTCGTTATTGGCACGTTTCAGGAAACCCGGGCCTGGCAGTTGGCAGCCGATGCTACGAAGACCTGGGACGGCGGCGGCAGCGGTGGTGGCGCGGCCAACTGGTCGACCATAGCCAACTGGGACCTCGACGCCCAGCCGGTCGCGGACGATGCGATCGTCTTCAACGGCACCTCGAACGACGCCTCGACTTGGGACGCTAGCGCCACCATCGGACGCGCCACCAGCATCACCATCAGCAGTTACAGCGGCGCCCTCATCATTACGAAAACCCCGATCTCCGTGACGGCCGGATTCTCTCATACCAGCACCGGCAACGTCACTTACACCGGCAGTCTTGCCCTCACGGTCGCCGGTGCCTATACCTTGACGACCTCGGGCACGCTGACCCCCAACACTTCGACCCTGATACTGAACGGTTCAGCGGCCAACATCAATACCACCAAGACGCACTACGCGATTACTCTTGGCGCTGGAGCTGTGAAGTCGATCGTCACCAACAGCTTCAGCTACAGCAACCTCTTAACCATTGGTGCTAGCAGCGCGTCGCTGACCATCTCGAGCGGTCTGACCCTGACCTCGACCGCGACCAGCGGCGCGGCCCTGGTGATGACCGGCGGCATTCTCAACGGGCCAGGCACGCTGACCTACCGGTCCTCGACCACCTTCCCGATCGATGGAACGCTCGGGAGCACCTCGATCATCCGTTTCGACATGGTCACGAACGCGATGACCATGCCCGCGTGGACCGGGTACGGTAATGTCGAGGCGTACAGTAACTCCACCACGGCGAAAATATTTACCCTCGGTACGGCCGGCTCCCAAACTATCACGACCGCCGGATACTTCTACGTCATGGCCGATTCGAGCGGGGCCGGTGATGACCTGACGGTCCAGGGCGCGACCTGGGACCCCACGTTCAACGTCGGCGGTGATTTCAACTTTACCGGTATCGGTACAACCAACGAAATCGTGACCGCCCCGGACGCCGCCGCGACCTGGACCGTCTCCGGGAACTTCGATATCACCGACGGCACGTGGACGACCAGCGCCGAGACGGTGAAGATGAACGGAACGACGAAAAATCTGATTGCCGCCGGGCAGACAATTAAAAATGTTCAAATATCCGGATCCATTTCCATTTCCACCAGCAACCTTACCGTTTCCGGGCTTCTCACCGTCGATACCACGAAGTCGCTGACCGTGAACTCCGGTCTAACAATCACGCTTTCAGCCAACACCGGAACATCCCTATCGCTCAGCGGCACTCTTAATGGACCAGGCACTCTTATCTACCAGAACAGCGCCACCACCTTTCCGACCACCGGGACACTGGCGGCGGTGCTCATCCTCCGTTTCGACACGGTCAACGGCAACCTGAACGTTCCGGCCCGCACGGACTACGGCGAAATCCATGTGCACGGCGCAAGTGCCAACCCCCGCACGGTCACGCTGGGTACGACGACTTCGCAGACGATCACCACCTCGAGCCACTTCACCGTGATGGCGGAAGCGGCGAGTCCGAACGACGTCACGCTCCAGGGCGCGACCTGGGACCCGACCCTGAACGTCGGCGGCGACTTCGACTTTACCGGCATCGGCACAGCCAGCGAAATAGTCATCGCGCCGGATGCCGCGGCAACCTGGACGGTGTCCGGGAATGTGGACCTGACGGGCGGGACGTGGACCCCGGGCACCGAGACGCTGAAGATGAACGGGACCTCGAAGACGCTCACCCCGGCTTCGCAGTCCATCAACAACTTCGAGGTATCCGCGGGGACGGTCTCGGCTTCCGGCGCCACGACGTTCAATGGGAACGTCGTCCTCTCCGGCGGTTCCTTCACCGCGCCGGCCGCCGCGTTCACCGTGAAGGGGAACTGGACCAACTCGGGCGGGACCTTCGTCGAGGGCACGGGGACGGTCACCCTGAACGGTACCGCCTCGACCACTCTGAACTCCGGGTGCTCGACTCCGTTGACCACGTGTACCTCACAGAATTTCTACAACCTCACCCTGAACAAGACCGATGCGGCCGACGCCAACGACAACGTGACGCTCACTACGAATGGGATCGAGGTTTCAAATACCTTAACCATCACCGACGGGGAACTGGTGCAGGGTACCCTTGATGTTCGCGTCGGCGGTGCGACCGCGGTGTCCATCGCCTTGGCCGGGAAGTGGACGAACATCTCGACCGGCGACCTCAAACTTGGCGGGACGTTCACCACCGCCGGAATCGCCGTCTTCAATTCGAACAACGGGACGCAGTGCACGGACGGTACGGACGACATTGCTATCACCTCGACCGTTGGTGCAACGCAGCACCTGTGGACGAACACCGGGACGTTGACCATCTACAACGTCAACGTCACCGACATGACGGACGCGTCCATCACGGCCTACACCTCGACTCGGACGAACACCACCTGGACCGCCGGGGCCTGCGCTTCCACCATCACGGTCTCGGGTACGGTCTACCAAACCAGTAGTGAAACTACGGTCTTCAACTGTGATACCGGTACCGGTGGGGTCAACCTTGCCCTGCGCGTGTCGGTCAACGGCGCAGCCGCGACGACTGGTACCTGCAGCGCCGTTGGCGGTACCTTCACCATCACCGGCGTGACGGATCCGGGCGCGGCGGCAATTCCTATTTCCGTGTATACGGATAACACCGCGAATCCTTCGCAACAAGTTACGACCGTTACCCTCTCGAGCGCCGCCGCGACAAATATCACCGGTCTGACCCTGATGCTCGATCGCCTGGTGGCCACCCATGAAAACGCCGGGCCGATGACAAACACCGCGCTGGATACCGCGAATAACAACGGTGATGCCGGTATCCGCTACGGCGTTACGGCTGGCGCTCTCACGGTCAATGCCGGTCTGGAACTCCACGTCCTGGCCGGTAAAACGTATACCCCGGGTGGAACGGTCACCACGACTGCCACCGGGACAACCGCCGGACCGGCTGGTGATGTCCACATTCCGGCCACGGCGGTGATGGACATGAGCACCAACGCCCTCTCGGTCGGCGGCGATTTGACGAACGCCGGCACCATGACCCTGGCCGCGACCCAAGTCACCACCATGACCGCGACCGGAGCGGGATTTACCATCACCAGTGGCGGGTCGACCATCCGCACCCTGACCTTCAACGGTGCCAGCGGCGGCTGGACGAATAGCGGCGCCCTGACCGTAGCTGAAGTTTGGACCGGTACGGCCGGCGGATTCACCCAGGCGAACTCGACTACCATCACTGCCAACGGGACCGCTTTCTCCTTGGCCAGCGGATTCACCTGGACGAAAGCGACGACCGGCGCGAATCTGATTTTGGAGAATGCCACCAATCTTGATTTCACCGATAGCAACGTGACCAAACAAGATTTGGGCGCGGTCCAAATCGGCGCTAGCCCGGGCGTGACGACGCTCAAAACGGATATGAGCGCGACAACCGTGACGATTCCGACCGGGGATACGTTCAATACAAAAGGATATGACGTGACCGCGTCCGGGGCGTTCGCCTGCAACGGCACGTGCGCGCTCAATTTGACCGATACGGCACCGAATAACGAAGGCGACGGGACGATTCTTGATGTCGGCGGTGATTTTACCATGTCAGCGACCGGGACGCTTACGGCCGCCACTGGTAAGCTCTTCATGAACTCGACCGCCGGGGCGAACGCGAACCGCACCTGGACCACCGGCGGGAAGACCTACAACGACGTCGAGCTGAAGAATGCCGGCACCACGAACGATCAGGTCATTCTCTCCGGTAACCTCGATGTGAATGGAGTGTTCACGCTCACCGACGGAACGATCAAGGCCGACACCAACAACCCGACCACTAACACCGCCGGGAACATCTCCATCGCGTCCACGGCCGCCTACACCAAGGGGACCGGCGCCTGGACGTTTGATGGGACGACCGGCCCTTCGACCTATACCGATGCGAACGGCACCGCTCAGAATATCGGCGTCGTGGTCTTCAATAAAACCAGCGGGGTCGGCGGGACGGATAAAGTAACGCTAGCGTCATCGATGACGGTCGATACGGCCGACATTCAAACCGGGGATACGCTTGATCTGGCTTCAAGCGGATATACCCTGAAGATCGCCGGGACGGGAACGGCGGCAACCGTGTTGACCGTGACCGGAACCCTAACGCCGGGTACCAACTCGACCGTTCAGTACGCGGCCACGAATTCCGGCGGTAACGTCAACGTCGTCACGACCACGTACAATAACCTCGATGTGAGCCCGACCGGTGCGGAAACGTACGTCCTGACCGGTAATCTCACCGGCGGTAACGCGCTGACTGGCGGCCTGACCATCGGCGCAAACGCGACGCTTGATGTCGTCACGGTCAGCAACTACGGCCTGACCCTGGCCGGCACCTGGACGAATAACGGCGTGTTCACGGCCCAATCCGGAACGGTCACGATGACCGGCACGGCGAACCTGACCGGTTCTAGCGCGACGACCTTCTACAACCTGACTGTTGATGGCAGTGGCAATACGGTGACCGTCGCGACCTCGGACCCGGTGGTGAATAACACGCTGACCATCGGCGGCGCCGCCGACGTCAACAACGACACGCTCTCGATCGGCGCGTCGCGCTCGGTGACGCTCGCGGCTAATGCGACGTCAAACCTCAACCTGATCGGCAGCGGAATCGACACCGTCTCTGGCGCCGGGACGCTGGTTGTCGCTGGGAGTATTGCCGCCCCGATCAATGCCATAGGTACGCTCAGCGTTACTCTCGTACGGTTCGATGTGTCAACGAATGCAGTGAACATGCCGGCCCGGGCGTACGGCGGCGCGGTCCAGATCTATAACACCAGCGCGACCGGTCGCTCGGTGGTCATGACCGCCGGCACGCCGACCGTCGGCTCGAACCTGACGGTGGACACAACTGGCATCGGCGGCGCGACGCTCGATGGCGCCACCAACAGCGCTTCTGCCACAATCACCGGTGACGTAACGATGAGTAAATCGTCCACTGGTGTTCCAGCCATCACGACAGGGACGACCGCAAATACCTGGACGATCAGCGGGGCGGTGAATTTCACGAACGGAACCTTTACGGCTGGTACCGGCAATACGCTGGTCATGAACGGCGCATCGAAAACGCTGACCACCAACGCCCAAGGATTGAACAATCTGACTTTCAACGGGACCGTGGCGACGACCCTGGCGGACGCCGTATCGGCCGCTGGCGACGTTATCCTCAACAACACCATTGCTGCCGGCTCCCTAACGATGACCGGGAGCGCGAAGAACCTGACCGGCGGTACCGCAACATTAACCAACCTGACGATTTCCGATTCGACGACGCTGATTACTTCGAACCTGACGGTGGCGACCGCGTTGGCGGTGGCTGATACCAAGACCTTCACCCTGACCGGACTGACCGTGACGCTCTCCGGAAACTCCGGAACCACGCTGAATCTGAATTCGACCGGAACTGTCACCGGTGGGACGATCATTTTTCGGAATAGCGCCGGAACGACGCTGACCACGAGCGGAACAATTTCTTCGGCCTTTACTTTTGATACCGTCAATGGCAATCAGATTGTGCCGGCCCGCACGTTCGGCGGGGCGGTGGTCGTCCAGAACGGTTCCGGGGCGGCCCGCACCTTGACCTTGGGGACGGGCGCTTCACAAACCCTGACCTTCTCTTCTTCGCTGGACTTCCAATCAACGGCCGCCACCTCAACCCTCCTGATCGACGGCGATGCCAGCGGCACCCGGAATCCGGTCATGAACATTACCGGGGCCGTCACCACCTCCGTCGCTACCTCGGCGGTGACCATCTCGATGGGTTCCGGAACGTGGACGGTCGGCGGGAACTTCGATCTCACGAACGTCACCACCTTCAACCATAACTCCGGCACGTTGACGATGAACGGGTCGTCGAAAACCCTGACCTCGAACACCAAGACGCTGAACAACGTCAACCTTTCCGGCACGATCACCCTAGCCAACGCTGTTCATACGGTGGCCGGCAACTTTGTGATGACCGGTGGGACGATCACGGCCGGGACATCAACGGTCTATATGACCGGGACCGCGAACCTGACGTTCGGGACCGGTGCGCTGTATAATCTGACCGTTGATGGGAGTGGGACGACGACTGTGACTCTGACAAATGCTGGAACGGTCGATAATATCCTTAGGATCGGTGCTGATACCGATGGGAATAACGATACCTTCGCGCTCGGCGCCCAAATATTAACGTCGGGTCCATCCGGCACGGTGACAATTCCAGGAAGCGGAATCGATACTTGTACTGGATCTAACCAGCTCAAAGTCCAGCATAGCAATTTCCCGACGACCGGTACGGTTTCTTGTCGGATTAATTTTGACGCCACGAACGGCAACATCACCGCTCCGGCTCGAACGTATGACGGGTTGGTATATTTCGAAAACAGCAGCAATACCTTAGACCGAATCATAACTTTGGGAACGGCGGGTGGGCAAACCTTTGATTTTAATAGCACCGTGGTCCTTCGTGCTCAAGGACTGAACAATCTTCTCGTTGAAGCAAATACTTGGGACCCGACCATCGATGGCAGTGGGTCGCTGGGAATAAATGCGACCGGAACAGGTGGTGGAGAAGAAACGCTTTCCATGGGCAGTGGCGTTTGGACGAATGGAGGACTTTTTCAAGTGACGGCGCCAGGCGAAAATATCACGAACACCGCGGGAGGAACCCTGGATCAAATTGGGGCTAATAAAAACTTTGATATCGGGACAAACACCCTGAATAACTTAACGTTTACCGGAACTCCGGCGCTCATTTCGGGCGCAATTCTGACCGGGAACCTGGTTCTCAATGCGAGCACCGCGGATTCCTCCAAGACGTTTACCACGACCGGCACAGCCAATACCATCACCGGAAACGGGGCCTCAATTTTTAACTTAACAATCGATCCCGCCTCGGCCGGGACGATCACCGCACCCTCCACCGATCTCACGGTATCCGGAACTCTGACCGTTGCAGCGGGTGATACGTTGTCGCTTTCCAGCGGCGTCACCTACTCGGCGACCCTCACCACCACGCTCAATGGGACGATCTCGGGCGCGGGAACGCTGCGTTTCACTGACGCATCCACCGGTCCGGGTGCGGTCGGGGGTAGCGCCCTCTCCTCCATCGTCCGCTATGACGCGTCGGTCGCCAGCATTGCCAGCACCACCTTCGACGCCCGGACGTACGGCGGTAAGGTGGAGTTGTTCTCCACCAGCGCCACGGCTAAAACCGTCTCTTGCGCCGATGCCTCAACCTACACCATCTCCGGCGCCACCTCCCACCTGTATCTTCTTGCTAACGGAACCGGTAACATCTCCCTTCTCTGTGACACGGCCACCGATCCGACCGTGACCATTGGCGGCGACCTTGACTTCACTGGTACGGACGTGACCGGTGCCGAAGCGATCACCTCGGGTTCCGGGACGTGGACTATCGGTGGCAACGTTGATTTCACCGGCGGTACCTACACCGCGACGAGCGGCAATACGCTCACGCTCAACGGCGCGGCCCAACAGACACTGACCACCGTCTCGCAAGCACTGCACCATCTCACGGTAACGAACGCCTCGGGCACCGATCCAGTCTCATCGCCCTCGGTCATCTTCGCCGATGGCTGGACGGCGAACGGGACGTTCACCGCCGCGACGGCCAACACGAAACTGCGTTTCCTGGCTGGCGGGACGTACGCTCCAGTGGCAATTAATCTCAACGGTCAAGTCTATGGCACGCCGGTCTATCTCCGCAGTTCAACCCCGGGTACGACCTTCGCCTTTAACGCCGGGGCCGGTACCCGAACGGTGTCAAGCACGGCCGTCAAAGACTCGAACGCCTGCGGCTCGAGTGGGGGATCGATCGACGCGACCGACGGGACCAATCGCGATGAAACGAACAACAGTTGTTGGAACATCAATTCCATCTCAATGGTCATTTCTGATGTAGCTATCGGTTTCGGAACTTGCGCACCTGGTGCAGCACAGTACGCGACCGGCACGAGCGGGTCGGGCAGTGATACAATCGATGCCCATACTATTACCCTCTCAACCAGCGCTCATACCGGTTATGCGCTGACAGTCTTTGGCTCAACCCTGACCGCGTCGGTCGGGACGATTACCGGTCTGGGCGGCACCGCCGTTGCTTCAAGCGCGGGGACCGAACAGTTCGGCTTACGGGCGATTAAGAACAGCGGAGCGGGAACAATTACCTCGCCATACGACACTGCTAATTGGGCTTTTGGCGCCTCAGCTTCACCCCAACAAGTCGCGGGGCACTCGGCTAATGCGAGCACGACCGAGATTGGATTACGCTATATCTGCAACGTTTCAGTCACCACGGAAGCCGGAGCATACAGTACGGATCTAACCTACGTCCTGACGGGGACCTTCTAAACTGGCAGCTCTAGCCTGATATAATGTCCCCCTGTACGTATTGGTTGACGATTGCGTCAAAAATGTGCTATACTATCAGTCGAGATCGAGAAAAAATGGCTAAAAATAAACAAAAATAACTAATAAACGCAAATTTTATGAAGGATTTTAGTCTAAGCCGACACTTTATGCACAAGTCTACCCGACGCGCAGTTTCGATTATTGCGCTCTTTGGCTTAGTCTTCGGTCTGAATTTCGGATTTACCCGTGTCGCTCAAGCCGCGACCATTACCTCGGCTAAGGACACGCTCTCGACGATTACCGACCTCGCCAACGCCAACCATACTATTTCCTGGGTTTCGCCCAGCGCTGTCGCGAACGCCGCTACCATTACCCTGACGTTTGCGACCGGGTTTGATTTTACCGGCGTGGTCATCGGTGACGTTGACCTCGATGGTTCAGTCGAAGGCTCGCTGACGCTGGCCGCCGACTGCACCGCAACCGATAAAGCCAGCTACAGTCGGACCGGGCAGGTCATAACCTTTACCTTATGCGCCGGTGACGCCGGTGACTTTACCACCACAGAAACCATTACCGTCAAAATCGGAACGAATGCCGCCGGCGGCGCCAACCAAATCAATAACCAAACGGTGGCGCAGAACAACACCGATTCAACGATTGATATTACCTCCGGCGCGAGCGATACCGGGAGCGTCGCCGTGGAGATCATCGCCGATGACAGCGTCAACGTAACCGCCACGGTCGACCCGTCTATCACGTTCTCGATGTCAGATGTTGCGATCGGGTTTGGGACGCTAAGCACTGCTAATGATTGTTGGGCGAGTGGAACCCCGCCAGCATCCTGTGACACCACCTTCGCGCCGCCAGCAGCTCATACCCTGACTGCCGGAACAAACGCGGCCGGCGGCCTGGTGGTAACCTATAACGGAGCATTAATGACCAGCGCGGCTAACAATATTGATGCGGCCACGATCGCCGGTGATACGACTGACCCAGTCGGCGCTCCGGGTACTACTGAGCAATTCGCCATCGGTTTTGATGACAATGGCACGACCTTTACCCTGGCGAGCGCCTATGATCAGAACGTCGGAAACTACTCGTACGTGGCCAGTACCACGACAACCATCTTCTCATCAACCGCACCGGTCGCTTCGACCGCGGTTGACGCGCACTACCTGGCCAACATCGTCGCCAATACCCCGGCTGGCAACTACTCAACCGACATAACGTACATCGCGACCGGCACGTTCTAAATAACAGGTCGCAAACCTTACCAATTCTTAAAACCAAACGCCATGCGCCATCGCTCCTCCCTCCTCCTATTCGTGGGTGTGCTGATCGGACTTGGCGTGTTTGGGTTGCGCTCGACCTCGGCTCTTACCTTAGTGCCGCCGAGTCTCGAATATAAAACAGCCAAAGGGCAGACGATTGATGGCGTCGTTAAGATCATCAATAACGAAAATCGGACCCTCGTTCTCACCCCCTCGACCGCCAACTTCGGCGCTAAAGACGAAACCGGCGATCCGGATTTTAAATTCGACGCCCCCTCGGCCGATTTGGCGTCGTGGATCAAGATCGACACCGCGTCCGTCACTTTGGAGTTAGGCGAAACAAAGGAAATTCCTTTTAAGATTGAGGTGCCGGCCAATGCTGAACCGGGCGGGCACTATGCCGGAATATTTTTCGCCAGCGGCGGGAGTGCCGCGGGTGGCGGACAGATCGGGGTTCAATCAAAACTTGGCTCGCTCGTCATTTTGACTGTTGATGGAAATATTCGCGAACAAGCCACGATCAGCAGCGTCAAACTTGATGGCCCAACGACCGTTGGCCGGCCGCCAGTTGATTTTTCCATCCGGATTAAGAACGGCGGAAATGTTCACGTTAAACCGAAAGGCAAAGTCACCATTCTCAATATGTTCGGCGGTGAAGTGGAAACAATGACGTTGCCGCAGGATAAAAATGTTCTCCCCGGCCAGACTCGTCTCTTCGAAGTTTCGTGGGTGAAAAAAGCGACGAGCGCGAAGAAGGGCGGATTCTTCGAGGAAATCGGCGCCGAGTTTTCAAACTTCGCGCTCGGAACCTATACGGCCAATGTCGAAGCGACCTACGGTGAGTCCGATAAGACGATGATCGGACAAGTAAAGTTCACCATTATTCCCTGGCGAGCCATAACCGTCGTCATCCTGGGACTGCTGATCGTAATCTTTGCCCTCACTTTCGGTCTTAAAGCCTATAATCGCATGGTTATCCGGAAGGCCCAGGGTTCGATGAAGCCACCGGTTCCCCCGGCGAGTAAGGAGTAGCCTCATGACTATGACGCGTTGGGCGTCATTCGCGGCGCTGGTCCTGATCAGCGTCGTTGGCTTTTTTTTGCCGCTGCCGGCGCTGGCGGAGAGTATTAGCGTCACAGCCGTCGTCGCCGAAGTCGGCACCACGCCGCCCCCGAACCCGATCGTTGAGTTTACCGGCGTCGCGGCGCCGAACGCGACGATGGTTATCATCCGCAACGGTACGCAGATCACGAGCGGCGTCGCCGGAAGTAGCGCCAATTTCACCTTCCTCCTGACCGATCAACCGGTCGGCCAACAGATCTATGAACTTCGGGCGACTGACATCGACGGCCGGGCCTTGAGCCCGATGACCTTCGCGCTTAATCTGGCGGCCGGGTCAACCACGAGTTTGGTCGGAATCTTTTTAGGTCCGTCAATCAGCCTCGATCAATCGGCGGTGACGGTTGGGGCGGCGGTCATCGTCAGCGGTCAAACCTATCCGGGCAGCACGGTGACGCTCACCATTTCAACCACCCCGGTGAAAAATAGCATCGTGACCACCAACAGCCAGGGGCGCTGGCAAGACGTTATCGCGACCACGGAGATTGGCGTCGGAAACTTTACCATCTACGCCCAGGCCACTTCGTCCATTGTTGGAACGTCGGAAATTAGCGCCAGCGTCAACCTCGTCATCGCGGTCGCTCCGACCTCGACCAATACCAATACGCCCCAAAATACGAATGTCACACCGCCCCAAAATACGAATACCAGCCCGCCGCCCGTTGATCCTTTCGCCGGAAAGGCGACCGCTGATCTGAATGGTGATGGCCGGGTGAACCTGATCGATCTCAGCATTCTTCTTTTCTACTGGCAGTTGGGAAAACCGAGCAATACCCGGACCGATATTAACAGCGACGGCCTGGTCGGCATGAGTGACTTCAGCATAATGTTGTTCCAATGGACCGGTTGACGCTACGGCTCGGCTTTATCCTGATCGTCGGCGGGCTGGCTTGGCCGGGGTTAACCCGCGCGGCCGAACCGACCATTCGGCTGGTCGGCCCGGTCGGGCAGATTCAGGCCGGAACTATTTTCCCGGTCGAAATCAGGCTGGATACGGGCGGGGCAAATATCAATGCCGCCGAACTGACGTTCCGCGTGACCGGCGAGGCTTCCCAGATTACCCGCCTGGGCCGGGAGTCATCAATTTTCACCCTCTGGCCCGAGACGCCGAGCATCACTGACGTAACCGCCCGGTTCGTCGGCGGTCGGCCCGGCGGCATCGTCGCCGTTGATGCGTTAGTCGGGACGATATCAATCATCGCTCGTCAACCAGGTCCGGTGACCATCACCCTGTTACCATCGACCAGCGCCGTCTACCGTCATGATGGAGCGGGGACGAATGTCACGGTGTTGCCGACGTCCGTCGTCGTCCAGGTCGCGGATGACCTGGTGCCCGGGTTGGCCATCGCCTCGACTACCCACGCGACGGAAGCGGACTGGGGACGGACCGGAGAACTACAAATAGACTGGGTCGTCCGGCCGGGGGAACAATTCAGCTATCGTTTGTCTTCGGATATCGGCGTTGTTCCGGATGATGATCTGGAATTATCCGCCGGTCCGTTGAATTTCAACGGCCTGGATGACGGGGTTTGGTATTTCGTGATCAAACGTCGCCTGCCCGGCGAACCCTGGTCGCCGGTATTTCAGCGTCGTTTCTTACTTGACCAAACGCCGCCCGAACCGTTCGCATTAGCTCGCCCCGACCCGGCTACGGTCAATGGACAATCGCTCCTGACCTGGACGGCGCTCGATCGAAGCTCGGGACAAGTGTTGTATGTTGGGATCGTGGACGGAAAAAAAATCGGGCCGGTGACAAGTCCGTTAAAACTCGTTGATGATTGGCGCGGCCGAACATTTCAAATTATCGCCGTCGATGCGGCTGGCAATCAACAAGAAAGTTCTCGCTGGACGTACGGTTCGGGCGCTTGGTCGTGGCCCTGGTGGGCGTGGGTGAGCTTTGGATCGGTGGCGATTTTCTTGGCCGGACTTGTCTTAATCAGGCTTCGTCGCCGGTAGAGACGCTATGCTATACTGAACCATATGATCACCGCACGTCAGACATTTTTTCGACGGTGGCGATGGCGGATCGCGCTCTTGATTGGCGTGATGGTCTGGGCCTCAGTCGCCGCGGTGCAACCGGCCGCGGCCGGCGCGTCATTTACCATCTCTCCCTCGGCTGGAACTTTTGAGGTTGGATCATTGGTTGACGTTTCGTTTCTGCTTGATACCGGCGGTGACGCGGTCAACGCCGTCCAGGCCGACATAAAATTTCCGCCGGAAAAACTCCAGGTCGTCAACCCGGTCGCGAGCACCTCATTCATTTCCGTCTGGGTCACGACGCCGACCTATTCGAACACCGATGGGACGCTGAAATTTCAGGGCGGCCTGCCGAACCCGGGAATAAAAACGAGCGGCGGGGTGATCAGCACAGTGTCTTTTCGGGTCAAGTCAGCCGGGAAAGCCGCCATCTCGTTTTTGTCGACCTCGAAGGTGTTGCGGAATGACGGTGAAGGGACGAATATCTTAACCTCGACCGGCACGGCGGAATTCCAGCTCAAGATCCCGCCGCCGGAAGGGCCGATTGTGAAAAGCCCGACCCATGGTGACGTCAACCGCTGGTATAATTCCGCCCAGGTCCAATTCGTTTGGGACCCGGTCGAGGACGCGACCGGGTACAGTTTTACCTTTGACCAGAATGCCAAAGCCACGCCCGATGAAACGATCGACACCACCACCGCGGCGGCTAATGTCAAAGCGGCCAGCGACGGCGTCTGGTTCTTTCATGTTCGCGCGAAGAATCAAACCTGGGGCGGAACGACGAGCTATCCGGTCCAAATCGACACCACCCCGCCAGCCGCCTTCGCGCCGAAATTCGACACTGACCTGATCGCCCTGGGCGAAACCGGGACGCTGCGGTTCGTCACGACGGACGCCGCCTCCGGACTGGATCATTACGACATTCGCCAAGTCACCTTAAGCGGCCCGGCCTCGGAAAATAGTCTCTTTATTGAGGGTAATAGTCCCTATGTCGTCCCGAACCTTGAGGCGGGAAAATATGAATTTATCGTTCGCGCCTTTGACCGCGCCGGGAACGCGAGCGAGGGTAAAGCCAACCTTGACGTGGTCGCCGGCGGTATTCCTTTCTACGCCCGGATTCCCTTCTTGCGAAATCCGGCGGTCGCGAATACGGCCATCATCGTTCTGACTTTAGGGTTATTGACGCTGATTATCCTCTTCATTTTCCGCCGCTTGCATATCCGCTCGACGTTTCAGCACGACTTGGAACGCTTGGAACATGACGCCCAAAAGAAAGCCAACGACCTCCAGCGCGAACTTGAGCAACTGCGTTCGGCCCAACGTTTGGTTCAACGCGACTTTGGCAATGATTTTTCAGCGGGAGCCCATCCGCCCGCCCCGCCCCGCCCATGACGTTTTTTCAGCGGCTGTTACTGGTCGCGGCGCTGATGGTCATACCCCGAGCGGTGGCCGCGGCTGATCTGGTCATTAATCCGGTGGCCGGACAAACATCGGTGGGTTCGATGGTTACGACCACAATCCAAGTCGATACGGCCGGATCGGCGGTCAACGCCGTTGAGGTAACGCTGACGTTCCCGACCGATCGGCTGAAACTCATCGCGGTCAGTAAAGCCGATTCTATTTTGACGTTGGCCAGCATTGATTCCGCTAATGCCAACACCACTGGGCAGATGGTCATTTCCGGCGGACTGCCGAGCCCGGGCTACGAGGGCGACCGCGGCACTATCTTGAAAGCAACCTGGGAGGCTCGCGCCCCCGGCCAAGCGACGATTCAGCTCACCGACGGGAAAATTTTAGCCAACGACGGCGAGGGAACGAACATTTTGCAGACGCAATCCGGCGCGACGTTTATGATCGTCGCGGCCGCCCCGACAACGACGGCGATGAGTCCGCCGGTTGTCGGATCGCTTGATTGGCCGAACGAAACGGGCTGGTATTCCCAGTCGGCCGCGACAATTTTTTGGACGCATCCGCCGGGACTCGACGGGGTGAGCTATAGCGTCACCCGGGAGCCGGGGACTGTGCCCGATGAGTCGATCGAGACGACGGAGAATGCCGCGACGATTCCCTTGAGCGGCGACGGCATGTGGTATTTTCATCTTCGCGGCAACTATGGTTCAGCCTGGAGCGAAACGACGCATTACACCTTGCGTCAAGACACCCGGCCGCCCGAACCATTCGACCTGGAACTGCGCCGTGATCGAGGCGCGGCCGATCCGAGTCCAAGCGTGGTCTTCAGGACGACTGACCAGGCTAGCGGTTTAATGGGGTATACGATTAGCATTGACGGGTCAGCGGCCGCTCCGGCGACGAGTCCGTGGCAAATTGTCGCCGCTCGGACCGGCGAGTATCAGGTCGTGGTCACCGCAACCGACCAGGCCGGCAATACCCAGGTTAGTACGACGACCTTCACGGTCGCCGGTTATGCCGTCCCGATCATCACCACGGTCTCGACCCCGCTCATTGTATTGGCTGAACTGACCGTTCGCGGCACGGCGCTGGCCGGGGATCGGGTCAATATTTTTGTCGACGGGAAATTGGTCGGCTCAACCATGGCCGGAACGGCCTCATTGGCGGTCACGGACGGAACGATTGTTCGCTTGCCCTGGACATTCACGACCGATCAGCCGTTCGGACCGGGCGAACATCGGGTGACTGCGACCGCGACCGGTGCCAGCGGGCAAACCAGCATCGCCTCAGACCCGCGCCTGATCTCCGTCCGCGGCAGCCGCATCGTCGTCGGCGGCCGGACCATCGGCATGGTGGCGGCTATCCCGTTGTTGGGACTGTTTATCGCGCTGATCATGGCGGCTGTAACCTGGCTGGTGTGGCGGTTGCGGTTGAGCCTCCAGCAATTTGAGGCGCGCCAAACGATGGTTGATCAGGATTTACGAACTCTCCGCCGGGCGGTTGACGATGGTCAACTTTCGACGCAGGGGATTGAAGACGCCTTGGCCATCATTGATGATGAGGTGGTTGGTCGCCGGCCCAACGCGACCCGAACCAAGCGGCGGTCGAAAAAGACGCTCGCATGATGAATGAAAAAGTTTGGGTCGTCATTCCGACCTACAATGAGCGAGCCAACCTGGCGATGCTCATGCAGCGCCTAACCGCCGCCGGGCCTTGGCGTATCCTGGTTGTCGACGATAATTCTCCCGACGGTACCGGCCAGGTGGCTGAAGAATTGCGCGGACACTATCCGGCGTTGACGGTCCTGCATCGACCGACGAAACAGGGTCTTGGGCCGGCCTATCGGGAGGGTCTGGCGGTCGCCTTGCAACACAAGGCTGAATATATTGTTCATTGCGACGCTGACGGCTCGCATCCGCCGGAGCTGATACCGCGTTTGCTCCAGGCGCTGGCCCAAGCCGATGTGGCAGTTGCCTCGCGGTACGTGGCGGGCGGGCGGATCGCGATCGATTGGCGCCGCCGTTGGGTCAGCCAGATCGGGAATGTGTACATCCGGGCGATGCTCGGCTGGCGGGTGCGGGACTGGAGTACTGGGTATAAGGCCTGGCGGGCTAAGTCCTTGCGGAATGTTTTGGCCGCGCCGCTTGAAGCAACCGGCTATGCCTGTTTGATGGAAATGACGTGGTGGGCGCGGAAACAGGGAACGCGGGTTGTTGAAGTGCCGCTCAATTTTATCGACCGGACCGCCGGCGAATCAAAGTTCACGGCGGGAATTATCGTTGAAGATATTCGACTGGCCTGGCGGTTGCGCTGGCGGCGGTGAAACATTGACAGGATTCGTATAGGTTAGTAGGACGCTGACGGGTTATTCAAACCGTGAAAGGAGAGGATATGCTCTTTACAGCCTTGGATCGAGCCCTAGCACAAGGACTGCGGATTTCTGGTTACAGAACCGGGGGTGGTCTTCGCGCAGTTTATCTTGAAACAAGCGAAGAAAAAATGGTTTGTCAGTCTTGGAAGCCGAATGTGGAGTGGTCACTAGGTGTTCTCGCCTCACTCTACGCAGATCATGAACGTGGCCTTGTCCCGGTAGACTCACCAGGAAATTTTCTGACCGGGTCATGCGGATCAACTGGTCTACTTGATGATCTTATCCAGCGGGGTGGGAAGTTCACATTTTCTCTCTTGCCCGACAAAACCACTTGTCTCGAAACTTTTGATCATGACGGCCGCCCAATCCTTACTAAGCGATCGTTCGTTGGTTCATCGGTCCTTCACGTTCTTCTCATCGCACAAAGCGCCCTTACTCCCATCAAGGCCTAGAGTTCTGGGTCTTTTTTATTCATGAATGACTCACCCTTGCGTAGGTCGGAAAAAACTGCTACACTGTGCCTATTCTTGCGTCACATTAGCCAAAAAATCCGGGTGATTAGCTCAGTTTCCGCCAGAGCCGGATCCGCCTCTGGCGGAGGTTAGCCCGCCCCGCCTGCTTCGCCCATAATCCTTTTTACTACTAGACCAGACCTTACTATATTGGGGGCGTAGCTCAGCTGGTTAGAGCGCGCCGTTCACATCGGCGAGGTCACAGGTTCGATTCCTGTCGCCCCCACCAAAGCCATCTGCAGAGCTTGAGCGCAGGCGAAGCGGGCCAGGGAGCGCACCGTTCACACCTGCCTGCCGGCAGGCAGGTCGGAAAGGTCCCTGGTCCGAGTCCAGGTGCGACCACCACCCGGCAGAAAAAGCGAGGTCACCCCGCCATTTGGCGGGGTCGTCCCCACCGGAGTCTCGCCGACCAGTTCCATATCTCAATTCTTCATGCCTGTCCCCAAAAACACACCGCCACCGTCCGAGCAGCCGACAAATCCTTTAGGTGATCCGCGGGCCTTTCGGGGGATGAGCACTGATTTACGGAAACTTTCGGCCGGCGAAAAGAAGTCGGATTTTTTGCCGAGCTTTACCAAGGGCTTCGGCGGTTTTCTTTGGGAAGTGGCGAAGATCATCATCATCGCCCTGATCATCATCAAGCCGATTCACGCCTTCGTCCTCCAGCCATTCTACGTCAAGGGCGCCTCGATGGAACCGAATTTCTATAATAACGAATATTTGATTATCGACGAACTGTCCTACCGATTCCATCCGCCGCGCCGCGGCGACGTCGTGGTCGTCCATAATCCAATCCTGCGCGATGAATACCTGATCAAGCGGATTATCGGTTTGCCGGGCGAGCGCCTGGTGATCGACCAGGACGGCGTGAAGGTCGCCGCCTCGAGCATCGGCCAGTTGCGAGTGATCAATGAAAAAACCTATTTGCCAACCGGCTTGGCGACCTCCGGCTCGGTGGACGTAACGCTTGGGCTTGATGAATATTTTATGATGGGCGACAACCGTCCAGCCAGCCTTGACTCCCGCAGTTTCGGCCCGATTCTCCGTGACCAGATTGTCGGTCGGACCGGCGTTCGGGCCTGGCCGATCTATCGCGTCCGAACTTTCCCGACGCCAGTCATTACCTTTCGTACTTCTACTCCCTAGCGCAACACCGTATGCCCCGTTAGATAATGTCGCAATTCCTATTTCACTTTAAACACGCACATTCATTTTTTTAGAATACACTCTATGGCAAACATTCATTATCAGATTATCTAACGGGGTATGCCCGGTACTACAACAATTCCTTTACTAACTGTAGCCTATTATTAGTACATGATTGTGCAAAAAGAGATTTTCTTTCTTATTAAATTGTTGTAGTACCGGGTATGGCCAAAGAAATTACTCCGCCGCAACTCCTCCGCGGCATGAAGGATATCCTCCCATCGGACCAGCCGTACTGGTGGAAAATTTTCGATTTGGTTCGCCTGGCCGCCCGCGATTACGGGTTTGAGCGGATCGAAACGCCGGTGCTCGAAGCCACGTCGTTGTTTACCCGGTCAGTCGGCGACCTGACTGATATTGTCCAGAAAGAAATGTACTCCTTCACTGATAAGAGCAATGACAATGTTACCTTGCGGCCGGAAGGAACGGCCAGCGTGGTCCGCTCGTACATCGAACATGGGATGTTGAACCTGCCGCAACCGGTAAAACTGTGGTATTTCATGCCCTTCTGGCGCTATGACCGGCCGCAAGCCGGCCGCTATCGGCAATTCTGGCAGTTCGGGCTTGAAGTTCTCGGCGCTCCCCAGCCGGTCATCGACGTTCAACTGATTTTAGCCGCCCGGTCGATTTACCGCGGGCTTGGCTTGGACACCACCATCCAGATCAACAGCATCGGCGACCCGGCTTCGCGGACGCAGTACATTAAAGCGCTCCAGGCTTTTTTCAAAACCAAAAAGTCCGAATTGACCGATGATCATAAGCTTCTCCTCCAAAAAAATCCCCTGCGCTTGCTTGATAGTAAAGATGCAATCATTCAGGACCTGCTGACCGATGCGCCGCAAATCATTGATTATCTCGATGAGGCGTCGCGGGCGCATTTCGTCCAGGTACTGGAGTATCTCGATGACTTGGAGATTTCGTATGTTCTCAACCCCCGTTTGGTGCGGGGCTTGGATTACTACAACCGGACGGTCTTCGAAGTCTGGCCGACCGGCGACGAAGGGGCGCAGAGCTCCTTAGGCGGTGGCGGACGGTATGATTCCCTGGTGGAAACACTTGGCGGTCGGCCCACCCCGGCGGCCGGGTTTGCCGGCGGGATTGAACGGATAATCATACTGATGAAGGAACAACAGTTGCCGCCCGCGCCGCTCGACCGGCCGGAAATCTACCTGGCGCAACTTGGTGAACCGGCCCGAAAAAAAATGCTCCGGTTGTTCGAGGCTTTGCGGGATGTTGACGTCCGGGTGGCGGAAAGCCTGACCAAGGACGGCCTGAAACAGCAACTTGAAGTCGCCAACCGCCTGGGCGCGCATTACACCCTGATCATCGGCCAGAAAGAATTGATGGACGATACGATCCTCATCCGCGACATGGAAAACGGCATTCAGGAAATTATTGATTACAAGAAAGCGGTCAACGAAGTGAAGAAGCGCTTGGAAAAAAATAAGGCGAGCGGGACGACGCCGGTGACCGGCATGGTGCAACCAGAACGCCTTGAACGCTACCAGGCCGCTGTCCCGGACGATACGGCTGAAGAACCGCAAGTTAACCAGGTCGGCGACCACGACGAGTAGGTATGACTGATCCGAACTGTCTCTTTTGCAAAATCGCCGCTCGGGAGATCCCGAGCACGGCGGTTTTTGAGGATGATGAACTCTATGTTTTTCCCGATATTCATCCGAAAGCGCTAGTCCACCTGCTGATTATCCCGAAAGACCATGTCATGCGCTCGGTGGCTGACATGGATGAAGCACAAACCGGGTTGCTTGGTCGGATGATGTTTCGAGCCAAGCTCTTAGCCGAAGCACAGGGAATTGCCGACGATGGTTATCGCCTGGTTTTTAACGTCCGCAAGCACGGCGGACAGGAGGTGGATCACGTACACCTCCACCTGCTTGGCGGGCAGCCGTTGGGGCCGCTCGGATAAGTTTGTGGCATACGTATAACCCAGGGCGGGCTCCAATCCAACCCCTCCAGCAAGGAGGGGGTTATGCTCATTCGCCCAGGCAAATAAAAACTATGAAATAATACATTAGGCATCAGGTTAATACACTGACGCGGGTGGTGGGTTGTTATTCATCAAAGCCTTAACCACCTCCTCCAGCCTCTGCACCGCCCCATCAAGATTTTTCATCACGTCACTACTCAAAAACCTGACGACCGTAATCCCTTGTTTCTCGATCCATTGTTGCCGAATATGATCTCTTTCCGCCGCACCAGGCCAGGTGTGCGACGCACCATCAATTTCAACCGCCAACTGTAACGCTGGACAATAGAAATCTATAATGTACCGTCCAATACCATATTGCCGTCGAAATTTATAGCCCATAAACTTTCGTCCGCGCAACACTGACCACATCAAAATCTCCGAGGGAATCGGTTGATTGCGTAGCGCCCGGCGCAGATGTTTAAGCTCTTCAATATTATAATAACTGGTCATGGCATTCCTGTCGGCCAAGACCACTGTCGACGGTATAGTATAGTATTTGCAGATGTAGTCAACCCACCACCCCTCGGTGTGATTTTACGTGGTTAATTGTTAACTACATCATAGGAAAAATTGTGGATCGTGTGGCTTCGTCAACAACCCCTCCTTGCTGGAGGGGTTTGATAACGTTTTGCTAACAAGAATTCCTTATTTCTTATCTTTTTCAATCAACTTGTGTTTTTTGAGAAACGCCACGACCGGTTTTCCACACGATTCACAGACTGAAAATTGCGGCATAATGCTTTTATACCCGATCTCGATTTTGTTCTCCCAGCTGATTTTTTTCAAACAAATATCGCACCTGGTTATGCGCATAGATTATTTCATGAGTTGATAAAATTTTTCCATGGGAACTATACCGTCAAGGTTTTTAATGGTCAAACTTTGCACCAGGGGATTGACTCTATTGGAAGTCCCTTTGGAAAAGCACCAAAATTCGATGTACCGACCTTAATTTCTTAGTAACTTCGAACGGGGCTTGACAGCTTGAAAAAACAGCCTATACTTTTCCCATGACAACTCAGTGGCGGAAAGGTATGGTCACAATGCCAAAAGGAAAAATGACGCTCGAGAAACTGGCCGGAATGGTCCAGCAGGGATTTACGTCGATAGAAAACTCTTTTAACCAGAGGATCGATGCTCTGGCCGCTGAATTAAGAGAACGCCTTGATCGTCTGGAGGGGCGAATGGATAGCCTGGAGACTGAAATTGCGGCCATCCGACGTCAGCTGAACAACGCCGTCTACCAACCCGAGTTGCATGCGATCGAACGAAGGATTGTAACGCTCGAACGCAAAGCGGGTATTCGGACAAAGTAAACCCAACTGTTATCGGCAGGTCTTGCTGGATTCTTTATTTGACATTCACTCGCGGCTGGAGTAGCGTGGAACATCAGCGCCCTTTTTATCATAGACGTAGCGCGTAGATTGCAAAGAATCGCGGTCTGTGCGCTGCGGCTATACAACATAGCTCGCGGAGGTTCCTCAAACGCGGGGAGCTACGGTCATTCAAAGTGACCCGACACTTCTGTTGTAGGAGGTGTGCTGTGGGAAGCAGCAAAAATCAGTGGGAACGTAGCGGGAAGCTTCTTGCTTCAGCTCTTGATCTCGTAGTTCAAAATAATCGAACCCCTCAAGAGTGGGCCGACCATCTTCAGTTGTTCATCTTTGGGCGGCTCTATCATGTCACGGTTGACAAGAGCGATCCTAGGCAGCGATCTTTCAACCGCAGCGAGTTCATCGAAGTTTCGCCAGGTCTTCAGCGTGAAGACTACCCCGTATGCAGTGTGGGCGTACAGTCTCGTCGCTTCAAACTCGTGAGATTAGGAGCAGTTTTTCCTGATCGTTGTCCAACGACCCAAGAACTAGTTGACTTACCAAAAGGCCTTGAGGAAATGCCTGATTATGCTGACACGAAAGCATTCCATCTGGCGAATCCTAGTGAGGCCACAACAGACCACCCAATCATTAGTCTCTGCGGCACGATAAGCGGATTTGGTGGAGATAAATGTATCGCCTTATTTGCGGCTGACTCTAAGGGTTGGAGTCTAGGGTATTCCCCGATGAATTGTCAGTGGCTACGCCATTGCCGACTGCTCGTTGCATATAAGAACTGACAACCTCCCGACCCCCCCGCATCAATATATAATGATGTGGGGATTTTTTATTAACTCTTGGCGTTTGACAACCCGCCTCGAAGATGGTACAGTCGAGGTACGTTTATGTTGAAATTTTCCAAAAATATCTTCGAAGGAGGTGTTGTGATTCATGGTTGAAGTAAAAAAACGAAATAACGAATCGACGGAAAGCCTCCTTCGGCGTTTTTCGAAGCGCGTCCAGCAAAGCGGCGTGCTGTTGCGCGCCAAAAAGCGCCGCTTTTATGAAAAAGGCAAAAATAAGCGGGCCCAACGGGCCGACGCTCTTCGCCGGATAAATATTCGCGGCGAGCGCGAAATTCTCCGGAAAATGGGTAAACTCGAAGAATATGATCTCAAAAAACGCGGACCGCGCCGCAAACCGTTACCGCGCGTTAGCTTAACGTCGTAACAATGGCTCTGCTCGAACAAATCGAACACGATTACAAAGAGGCTTTTAAGGCTCATCACACCGCTAAGGTCAGTATGTTGCGGATGCTCAAAGCATCGCTCAAAAATGCGGAGATTGAGGCCCGACATGACTTGAAAGATGATGAAATCATCGCCGTCATGACCAAAGACGCCAAGCGGCGCCGCGAATCGATCGCGATGTTCGAGCAGGCCGGCCGGGCTGACCTGGTTGCGCAGGAAAACGCCGAGTTGCAGGAATTGATGTTCTATCTGCCGACGCAAATGAGCGATTCGGAAATAGAGACCCTGGCAAAAACCGTCATCGCTGAACTGCAAGCGACCACAAAAGATTTCGGGCCGGTCATGAAAACCGTAACCGAACGGTCGAAAGGCCAGGCCGACGGCGGCCGGGTCGCCCCGATCGTCAAAAATCTTCTTCATTAAACCAATCAAAAAAGTTTTTACATCAACCATGCGTCGTATTCCAATACGCCGACAGCATGCCTGGGTCCTCGCTGGACTCATCCTGGTGACTGTTCTCGCGGTGGCCGGCCTGCCTGCCGGCAGGCAGGGTTTGGTTTTGCATGCCCACGCCCAGACCTCGTTTAGCGTCGAGTCGATCGGCGGCCAGATCGGTTTAGGGAACGCCGACCTCAAGCAGGTCATCCTGAACGTCATTCGCTGGGCGTTGGGGATCCTGACGCTGACCGCGGTCGTCTTCATCATGTACGGCGGATATTTGTGGTTGACGGCGGCCGGGAACGAACAGCGGGTGGAAAAGGCCAAACAGGTGATCCTGCGGGCGGTCATCGGACTGGTCATTGTCCTGCTCGCTTGGGCGATCGTCTATTTTGTCGCCCGATCAATCGCGGGTTCGACCACGACGACTGGGAACAACAACAATCCACCACAGCCGGTCTGCAACCCGCTGATCGAAGCGTGCGGCGTGGTGACGACTTTTGATGTTACCAATATCGCCAGTTGTGCGGCGGTGAATCCAAACCAAAATGTGCCCCGCTCGAGCGCGATTCAGATGACCTTCAACGCTAATCTCGCGCCCGGCACTGTTGAGCAGGCGGTGGCGGACGATTTGACCAACGCCAATCCACCGAACCTGATCGTCCAGAAATGCGCCAACAACAACTGTACCGATCCTGCCAACTTGAGCACGCCCATACCGTTGGAAAACCAAAAGTACATCACCGGCACCACGCCGACGACCACCGGCACGCCGCAAGCGGATTGGGTGCAAAACGGCAAAACTATCACCTTCTATCACGTGGCCACCGATCAGGTGGCGGCCGATGCCCGATTGTTCGAGGCGAACCAGAAATATCTCCTGACGATTCCGGCCAAGGATGCGAGTAAAGCTTTGCTTGATGTCAACGATCGGAAACTCCAGAACTGTCGGCGTCAGTCCACCGACATTACCCCCTTGCCCGGTTGCAATGTGTCGGCTGCCGATCGGATCAGTTGGGAGTTCACGACCGGATCGGATACGGACGGACCGCCGCTGACCGTGGCGCGGACCTATCCGTCGTCGAGTTATCTGACCACGACCGCGATTCCAAACCGGACTGTCAGTCGATCGAGTTTTCTCTCAATCCAATACACGAGTGCGATCGATTTTAATACCTTAACCACCGATAACTTCAAAGTTTTTAAATGCACCGATACGCCGACGGCGGCGAACGACTGGCGCGAGTGCGATACGAACACCGCGACCCAGATCCCGGCCTCCACTTTTGTGGTCGAGCCGCGGCCGGATGGTCAGGGCGGCATTCTCCGGATCGCCCAGCCGCCGGCGGGACAAGCGCCGTTCCTCTATGACAGCTTCACCTGGTACCGGGTCGAGGTCAGTAATGTCCGGAATCTTTGCGGCCGGGTCCAGGAACCGCCGGCCTACACCTGGGTCTTCCAGACCAGCGACGCGGTTCCGGGAGTGAGGAAAGTCTATCCGCGCGACGGGTACCAGAACGCCTGTCCGGCGACCCGGGTCTTCATCCAATACGCCACCTCAATGTGGGACGGATCGAGTTTTGATTGCAATGTCGGGGCGGGAAGTTATGTGACCAGCGGCACCCTGACCAACAATCCCGGCCGTTTTTTCCAGCCAGTCGGAGTTTTTGATGAGAACGATCCGAATACCTGTTCGATGTACGAGTTCGTACCGACCACCACCCTGATTCCGCCGAATACCAATTTTGAAGCCCGGGTGGAGTCGGATTTGGTGATCGATAGTAACGGTCGCCACTTGAATTACGGTTACAATGTCCCAGGTGATACGAGCGAGGGGCCGTGGGCCTTCAAAACCGCGACCGCCACCACCTGCGCCCAGGAGCCGGTCATCACGAGAATCTCGCCCGGCCAGGGGCCGAACGGTCAGTGTTTATCCGTTATCGGCGACTATTTTGAAAAAGTAAATTATCCCGACACGAATGCCGATGCGCCTGATTCGGGCGACAAACTGGAATTACGAGCGACAAATCAAACGGCCGATACCTGGACCAATACCTACGTTGTCTCGACGGTCGACGCCGGAACGTTAACCACCAACGTCAATCAGCCGTATACCGTCACGGTCAATTATCCGGCGCCGATTGGACCGCTTGTCAGCAGTCCAGAAAATTTTTATTTGACGGCCGACCCGGGGACGCAGGGACCGTGTTTGACCAAGATCTCTCCCATCAGCGGGCTGGTCAACACGAACGTGGCATTGTACGGCAAACGACTGGGGGCCGCCCCGGGCTTGGTCTTGTACAGCACCCTATCAGCCCCGGGGCTATGGACCGTTAACGGTCCATGGGACCCCTCTGGTACAAAAATTAGTAACGTTATCGTTCATCCTAATTCACCGCTGGGGATTGGCGATGTGACCGTTGTTGATACGAGCAACCAAGAGAGCAACCCGTTGCCGTTCACGGTCAAATCCCCGGTCATTAGTCCGGGCACAGCGGGGACGGTACCGTATATCGTCGAAACAACGACCTGTTCGTCGACCACCTCGCCCAGTCCGAACCCGCGCAACAATGAGCTTCAAGCCTGCATTAACGCCTGGCCGTCGGCTCGTTTTTCCATCGCGATCGATCCGGCCACGATCAATCCATCGACGATCGTCTTGGAACAATGTGACTCGACCTATACGACCTGTAGCGTCATCGGGGGCACGACCGTCACTCCGTTCACGAACAATCTCGGATTTAAGATCGCCCCGCCGGGCAACCTGTCGCCGTCGACGCCCTATCGAGTAACGGTGAGCGTTGGTGTGACGAGCGCCAATGGAGTCCCACTGGCCGCGCCGTATCCGTGGCAGTTCACCACCAAGGCCGGGACCGCGACCTGCCCGATCACCCAAGTCCTGATCCAACAATCAGATAAAATATTCTCGGTGCCGTTCGCTTTGGGCCTGCCGACGGAAGTGATGGATGGCGCCTGCAATACCGTCAATGGCGGCAGTTTGACCTACGCCTGGTCGAATACCAATCCACTGATCTGCGCCCTCCAGGCGGGAAACGCCAGTCCGTCAAATATCTGCACCAGTCCGGACCCGATCGTTGAAGGCGAGACCTTGGTCCAAGTGAGCGTACCTTCAGAAAGCATTAGTTCGAATCAGGTGAAGGTTACGGCGAGTTTAATCGCCTGCCAGACTTCGGCCCAATGTGCCTGTAACGGCAATGCCACCTCGCAGTGCATCGGCGGAAGTTGCACGCCGGTCGTGACCGGTCTCACTCCAGATAACGGCCGGGTCGGCACCTGGACGACCATTCAGGGTTGCTGGTTCGGCAGTTACAGCTCGCCTAACAGTAAAGTCATCTTTACTCAAGACAAAGAGGGGATTGTTCCAACCTCAACCTCGAATGCCTGTAATGCCGGCAACACCTGGTCGAATAGTCAGATCATTCGGGAAGTTCCGAAACTGGAGACACCGACGAATGACACGACCAATGACGCCGTGACCGGTCCGATTCAGGTAGTCCGGGCCGATGGCGCGACCGCGGCGGGTCCAACGTTCACGGTCAATGCTGAAGAATATCCAAAACTCTGCCGGATCGACCGGACCAGCGCCACGCCCGGCCAAACCACCACCCTCTATGGGAAAGATCTCGGAGCGGCCCAAGGTTCCGGCGATAAAGTTGAAATTACCGATGAGGATACGGCAACCGTTACGCCGTTCGCTTCGTATCTTCAGTGGATTGATGATCGGATCGGGACGGTCGTGCCAAATCCTGGGGCCGCGGCGAATTTGTATGGTAAAGGGTACGTCCGGGCCACCCGCCTTGGGAAGTTATCAAACCCACTAGCCTTAACCTTGATCGATCCGACTGCGCCGACAACCGGCGCCGGCACCTGCGCGCCGGCCGACCAGTGTATTTACGGGAATGACACGACCTGCGGCGTCGGCCGCGGTTGCGGCTTCAATAATTGCTGTGCCGCCCGACCGGTCGTGACGGGGACGCGTCCGGCCGACGGGGAGACTGACATCTGCCGCAATACCGCCGTCCAAGTGGATTTCAGCCAGCCGCTCCTGTCATCGTCGGTAACCGGCGCGACCGTCCGCTACTTCGACGGCGCCCGGGTGGTCAACGGAAGAATTTCTCTCCGCAACAATCCGACGACGATCACCTACGATCCGGGATTGTTATCGCCGAACCTCGATCAACATTTGAAGTTGACCACGGTCAGTGCCAGCGCGGTGACAGTCCAGAACCAAAGCTTTGAAACTGTGATCGCTGGCGTTATTCAGGATTGGAATGTCGGGTCGAATGTCAGCCAGTCACCGGATCATCCATCGGGCGTGTCTGGTGTTTCTGCTCTGGCTGACTGTACCGGGGCGGCTTGCACGCAATCCGATATCGCCCAGAATATCGGGGTGGTCTCGAGCGCAGTCCGGACTTATCGCGTGACCGGTTGGGTCAAAGTCGAATATACGGCTAACCAGGGGACGAGTGTTGGCGGTTTGATCACCCGGTGCGACGGCCCGGGCGCTGGTCAATGCACCGATCCTAATCGAACCAGGACCTTCGATCTCTACGGCGATGCTCCCGGTCTTTTTTCCGCCCCGACGAACGGTTGGAAAAAACTTGATTTTCAAATCACCAATACGCTGGCCCTTAACATTCGTCCCCAGATCGACTGTTTCGCCCGGCTGGGCATGAAAGTCTGGTGCGATGAGATCACCATGACCCAGGTGACCGAACAGCCGACCCTGCTCCGTGGGACGAGCGGGGTACTGGCCGATGTCAGCGGTTTCAATCTTAACTTTACTTCCAGCTCGGCCGTTTGCGCCCTTGACCGCGTCGTGGTGACACCCTCGACTAAGATCCTAACTGCCGCGGGGCAACGGTTCTCCCCGGATCCGTTGGCCCAGGGATTCAGCGGCCGCCGGACCGCGCCGCTGGCGGAAGTGCCGGGCGTATACGAATGGGACTGGCGCTGGGAACGCGTTGGCGGAAGCGACACCATTGCGACCGTAGCGAATCAAGATTCACCGACGACGGCAGTGACCGCCGGAACTGCGACCGGAAAAATAGCCGCCCGGGCCATCGCGAAAGTCACGGTTGACAATAACAATAATGCCACTGTCGGACGCGAGGCGATTGGACAAAGTCAGGTGACTGTGGATTTTTGCACCAATCCATTCGTCTTTACGGACAGCAGCGGAAATTGCGGTTCCGGCGGTCAATGCCGGAATTTCCATTTCAAATTATATTACTGTCCGTCAGCGACGGAACCGCTGTTCCAGCATCAGGCCATCGAGGGTCGGAATGCGGCCGATCCAACGAGGTGGAAGAGCTTTTTCTTGAAAGAATCGGCTGTCAGCCAAGACGTCATCGGTGTCTTAGTCTTTGAAAATCCCCAATTGTTGTCGCCCTATGACTGGTTTACCAGCCGGTTCCCGGGTACGACCCCGGGTTCGTCGAGCACGATCGGCGGTTTCCCGGCGGTGCGGACAGGCACGACCGCCTATATCGGGGTGACTGATTTGACTGACGCCAATCAATTGGTCGGCTATATGTTCGTCATCGATTTCAATTCGAACAGCGCCTTGCCGGTTACCCAGTCGATTTACAACCGCATTCTCGCTTCGATTGAGTTTAACGCGACCCAGGCGATTTCCACCGACGACCGGCTGGCCATCGCCAAGGACACGCATCGGGTTCAGGATTTGCGCAGCATCAAAACACTGCTGGAAACCTACAAAACCGCGAATGGGCGTTATCCTGATCTCCCGGCCGGTTCATTCTTAACCGGTTTCTCGACCTCAGCCTGGCCGTCATGGCAACGGGAGTTAGCCAACACGCTTGGGCGGACCCTGCCGACCGATCCGGCGAACGGCTTTACTCCCGGCGTCTGCCAAGCGCCGTACGAAGCGGCCAGTTGTTGGGCCGAACCGTTGAAACGATTCCAGTGCCCGGTTGATTCTCACATTTATTCCTACAAGTCATCCTCCGGCGGCGCCGGTTATGAACTGTTCGCCCATCTCGATTACACCTTTGCCGGAAGTTACACGAACTACAACGGCAATCCCTGCAGTACTATCGGGTCGGGGAACACCTGTTCGTGCTTCAACTATCGTTTAGCCACTCCGTAATATGGCGACCGAGCCAACTATCCCGCCATCCGGGACGAACAATATTGAGAGCCCCGCCCGCTTGCCCGGTGGGATTTCATTGTTGGCTGACCGGCGAAAATGGGCTATACTAGTCATAGGGGTCTTGATTATCGCAATAGGAGTGACCTACTGGCGGGGTCGGATATCCGCTCCGGTAACGACGAATTCCGCCAATCCGGCGACCACGAACACGTCAACGACCAAGAAAAATACGGCCCCGACCTTTCAACAAGTCACCGTCCCGATCGTCGCCGACGCGGATAGGGACGGCCTGACCGACGACCGGGAAGCCGAACTAAAAACCAATGCCAAGCTGGCTGATACCGACGGCGATGAGTTGAGCGATTATGACGAGGTGACGGTCTACGGCACGAATCCGCTCGTCCAAGACACCGATGGCGATGGCTTCCCCGACGGCGCCGAGGTGCGATCAGGGAACAATCCCAAAGGGGCGGGAAAAATCATTAACTTACCAGAATCAATTTCTACTATCAACGCTCAATAACCACGACGCCTATGTTCGAGAATACTCCGCCTCAACCAGGTCAACTTCCGCCGACACCGACTCCGCCACCGATGTCGAATATGCCGATGGGTGCGCCGCCGCTTGGTCAGGCGCCGCTGCCGCCGCAAGCCAAGGTCTTCACCATGCCCGAAAAATTCCGCAGCGTCGGCGGGGGTGGATCAAAATCCGGCGGTTCAAAGAGTACGAAAAAGTTGATGATTATTTTGATCGTGGTTCTCGTCGTCGCCGGCCTGACGGTTGGCGGGTTGTATGTTTTTAATAACGTTCTGAAAAAAGACAACGGTAATGACAACGCTACTCTGGTAACGAATACGGCAATCAACCAGAACAGCAACGCCACGGCCAATGCCAACGACGGCAATGCCAATGTTGCCAACGACAATCTCAATGTCACTAACGCAAATGACAACACGAACGCGGTGGCGAATGCTAACGGGAACACAAACGCGAACGTGAACAGCAACTCGAACGCAAACAGCAATACTAATTCGACCGTCACCGGGCCGCTGCCGTCAAGCACTGATACTGACGGCGATGGCCTGACTGATATTGAGGAGACGGTTTACGGGACCAATTCTGCTCAGCCTGATTCGGACGGCGATTCGTTCATCGATGGCAAGAAGATCGAGGCGAGCGGCACGATCGGCGAACTCTTTAATGGCTACAACCCGGCCGGGACCGGCCGCCTGGAAGGCTCGGCGCTGGTCAAGCGACAAGCCAACACCGCCGATGAATACAGCATCCTCCTGCCGACCCCCTGGTCAGCGGTGACCGATGCGAACGGCGGCATTCTGATCAGCCCGTCACAATCGACCGGCGAGTTGTTCCAGGTTCGGCTTGACACGAATCCGAGCAAACTGTCGCCGACCAATTGGTACGTGGTGGCCAACGCCTCGGCCAAGGCCTCGGAGTTGACGCCGATTACGGTCAACGCCTTGGAAGGAATCTACAGCGAGGACCAGAGCACCGTCTACCTCTTCCACGACACGAAAGTCTATCTGATTCAGTACTCGACCGGCAGTCTGTCGCAGGTCAATTACCGAACGACCTTCGACATGATGGTCCGGAGCTTCAAACTTGTCGCGGCGAGCTAAGCGGAATTTCTCCGCCGACTTTGACCCCGTTAGAAGTAGTCACCACGTTGATGGTGGGAGGATTCATGAATTGTACCAGGTCAGATGTTGGATATGAGGGGTCGAAGTCGATCTACTTCTAACGGAGTTGACATTACGTTGCAGGTGGCGGCTGGCCTCGGGGCTGGCCGTCTCCGTCTTTGGGCGGTCTCGGCCCGCCGACGATTGCCGGGTCGAGTCGGCCGGTTATCGATCGTTCTGGTCGGACCGGCGCTGAGTCGGCGTCTCAACCGGCGGTATCGCGGCCGGAATAAACCGACCAATGTGCTGAGTTGGCGCTGGCCGCCGGCCGCCGAACAAATCGGCGAGCCAGTCTGGGGAGAAGTTCTCCTCTGTCCGGCGGTCATCCGCCGCGAAGCGTCTGATTTTCATCGGACCTATCCTGAACATCTGCGGCGCTTGTTGGAACACGGCCTGATTCATTTGCTCGGCGCCGACCATCAGACCAAGGCTGATCAGCGCCGCTGGCAACGGCTTGAACGCCGTTTACACTAAACCTATGGTTTTCAGCCCCCGTCGTTTTTGGAAAAGTTATCAGGCCGCCCGCCAAGGGCTGACCCGGGCGATGGCGACCGAACACAGTTTCCGCATTCACGTGCTGGTGGCGGTGCTGGTCGTCATCCTTATATTATTTTTGCGCCTGACGCGGGCGGAAGCGGCGCTGTTAACGCTCCTCGTCAGTACGATCCTGACCCTCGAACTCGTCAACACCGTGGTCGAGCGTTTTGTCGATATGCTTGAGCCGCGGGTCCATCCGTATGTCGGAATGATTAAGGACTTGATGGCGGCGGCGGTCCTGATTACGACTATCGCGGCGGTGATCATCGGCCTGATCATTTTTTGGCCGTATCTTCGGTCTCTTTGGACGTAGGCCGGGACTGAACACTACAAGTGTTCAGCGGGGTTTTCCACAGCCCTCGTCAGAGTAGGTAAAATGGTCTATACTGTAGCGGTTAGCAGTTTCATGTCATCGTCACTCTCCCATGGCTCGATCTGAGCTTTTCACCGGTCTTGATATCGGTTCGTCAGCGATTCGCGTCGTCGTCGCCCAGCGCCAGCCGGGTGGTGAGGGATTGCATATTCTCGGCGCCGCCGAAGGTCCGGCTGAAGGAATGTCGAAAGGGAGTATTACCAGCATTGAGGATGCGGTTTCTTCAATTTCCGGAACTCTGCTCAAGGCCGAACGGATGACCGGCGTGCCGGTTGAGCACGCCACGGTTTCGATTAACGGCACGCACATTGTCTCGCAGGAAAGTCACGGTATTGTCGCAGTGGCGAAAGCCGACGGGGAAATCAAGCAAAATGACGTCGACCGGGTGATTGAAGCGGCCCAAGCCGTGGCGACGCCGCCGAACTACGAAATTCTCCATGTTGTCCCGCGGGCCTACACCGTTGATAACCAACATGGGGTCAAAGATCCGATCGGGATGAGCGGCATGCGCCTCGAAGTCGACACCCAGATTATCCAAGGCCTGACCGCCCAAATCAAGAACCTTCAGAAAGCCATTTACCGGACCGGCGTCAATATTGACGATATGGTCTTGTCGGTGTTGGCCTCGTCGCTGGCCTGCGCGACCAAGCGCCAAAAAGAACTCGGCGTGGCGGTTCTCAACATGGGGGCGACCACCACCTCGCTGATGGTTTTTGAGGAAGGCGACGTCATGCATACAAAAATTCTTCCGGTCGGCGCCAGCCACATTACCAATGATGTCGCGATCGGTTTGCGGATTTCGATTGATTTGGCTGAGAAGGTCAAGCTTGAATACGGCACGGCCGTGCCGGATGACGTGCAGAAACGGGAAGAAATCAATCTGTCCGAGTTGGGCGGGGACGAGATGATGATTCCGCGCCGACAGATTTCGGAAATCATCGAAGCGCGGGCGGAAGAAATGCTCAAAATGGTTGACCGAGAATTGCAGCACATCGACCGATCGGGCTTATTACCGGCCGGCGTCGTTATCACCGGCGGCGGCGCCAAGCTGCCGGGTCTCGTTGAACTCGGCAAACGGGAATTCCGTCTGCCGGTTGGCATCGGATTCCCCCAAGGCTATTCGAGCGCCATCGACAAAATTCAGGATCCGGCCTTTACCACGGCGCTGGGGCTGGCCAGCTGGAGCGCCGACATTCAAGAACAGGGCGGAGTAATGGGAAATATCGGCGACCGTTTTTCGGCGGTCGGCGACACCGTCGGTACGATCCGGCGCTGGGTCAAGGGATTGTTGCCGTAAATCGAACTGAACACTTCAAGTGTTCAACCCGGTTTGACGGGCCGTTGCCCACCTTTCGACCGTTTGCTATACTGTGACCGTCCATGCCACCACGAAATTCTATGGAAGTGAAACCCCAAATTGAAACCTTCGCCAAAATCAAGGTGGTTGGCGTTGGCGGTTCAGGCGGCTCGGCGATTAACCGGATGATGCAACATAAAATCCGCGGCATTGATTTTGTCGCCATTAATACCGACGCTCAGGCGCTGCACCATAACGCCGCGCCGCAAAAAATCCACATCGGTAAAGCCACGACCCGCGGGCTCGGGGCGGGGATGGATCCGGAAACCGGCCGGAAGGCGGCCGAGGAAGACAGCGAAGAAATTCATGAACTGCTGAAAGGGAGCGACATGGTCTTTATCACCGGCGGTCTGGGCGGGGGAACCGGAACCGGAGCGATGCCGCTCGTCGCCGAACTGGCGAAAGACGTCGGCGCGCTGACCGTGGCGGTGGTGACTAAACCATTTTCCTTCGAAGGAGCGCAACGGAAACAAATCGCTGACGTCGGGTTCGGCGATCTGGCCGAACAGGTTGATACGATAATCACCATTCCCAACGATCGGCTCCTGCAAATCATTGATAAAAAAACTTCGCTCCTCGAAGCGTTCCAGGTGGTTGACGATGTCCTGCGGCAGGGGATTCAAGGCATCGCCGAGTTGATTACGGTTCCGGGATTGATTAACGTCGATTTTGCCGACGTCAAGGCGATTATGCAAGAACAAGGCACGGCGCTGATGGGCATCGGCAAGGCGTCGGGGGAAAGCCGGGCGGTTGACGCCGCCAAAAACGCGATCGATTCGCCGCTCCTGGAAGTGCCGATTGACGGCGCCAAGGGGATTCTTTTCACCGTGACCGGCGGGCCAAGCCTGGGAATGTATGAAGTCAATGAAGCCGCCCGAGTCATTACCCAGTCGGCCGATCCGGCCGCTAAAATCATCTTCGGCGCGATCATCGACGAAAACTTGAAAGACGACGTCAAGGTGACCGTCATCGCCACCGGCTTCGGCAAGGGCGCGGCCCGGTCGACGAAAAAAACGATTGCCGCCGGGTCATCCATGCCGTTTGAGCCGAAGCCGTTAACGGAAAAGCCGCTGCCAACGGCGCCGGCGCCGATGCCGTCCGCGTCAGTCCGGCCGCGTCCGGTGGTTCCCAGTCCAAAACCAAAAGAGGAAGATGATTTGGAAATTCCGGCTTTCATCCGGAAGAAAATGATGTAACATCAGTGTCGGCCGCGCACCCTGGTACCCATCCATGGCGAGGGTGGTTTTGGCGACACCGGTTTGCGATTATCCTCTGGCTCGCAATGCTCGCCTATACCGGCGTCTTCTTTTGGCTGAGTTACGTTAAAGCTTCGAATTTCGATGCCGAGAACAGTGATCTCGGGCACATGTGGCAATCAGTCTGGAACGTCGCCCATGGCCATGGCTTTGTCTTCACCCTGACCGGAGACACGGTCAATATTCCGCGTCTGGCCGTCCACGCTGACTATTTTTTAGTTCTGCTGGCACCCTTCAGCTGGCTATGGCCGCATTATACGATGATGCTCTTTGTCCAGGCCTTGATGGTGGCCGCCGGGGCCTGGTTTGTCGAACGGATTGCCCGGCGGTGGACTGGGCACGCCGGGGTGAGTCTCGCTTTTGCTTTAGCCTATCTGCTCAACGGTCCGCTCCAGTTCGCCTTGTTGTGGCAATTCCACGCCGTGACCGTGGCTACCACCTTTGTACTGGCCGCGGTGGAAGCCATCGTTAACCGCCGACGGTCATGGGTGGTCTGGCTGTGGTTCGTCTTGGCGCTGTCCACCAAAGAACAGGTTGGATATATTGCCGGGCCGTTGTTGATGATCGTTGCTTGGTGGAGCGATCGTCGTCGTTTGGGCTGGACCCTCGCCGGAATCGGTTGGGCCTATTCGCTAGTGCATTTTCTGTTTATCATCCCGGCCTTTCGCGATTCGGGCAACTCGCATTTTGTTTGGGAGTTTTATTATGGGTCGCTCGGTACGACCTTGCCGGAACAAGTTCGCCACCTGCTGACGTGGCCGGAGCTGACCGCCCGGTTGTGGCGCGGCTTGATTGTCCAGAATATTTGGTTGTCTGTCTTGCCACTCGCACTTTTGCCGTTGCTTGAGCCGCTCAGCCTCCTGGGTCTGATCGCGATGCTACCGCACTGGGTATCTGATCGCGGGACGCAGGAGAACCTCTTGCGAATCAATCACGTCCTGATGACGACGGTATTTTTTGTCGCCGCGATTCGGGCCGGTCAAAAAATTCTTCAGCGTCGATGGGTGTCCCCGAAGATTCTGGCCGCCGTGGTGCTTGGATTTTCCCTCATCGGGACCGTCGTGATTAGTCCTTTCCCATGGAGCGTCTATCTTGATCCGAATGCCCGACACTACGACCCGGCGGTCGCCATGATGCAAACCTGGCACAAAAAAATTCCCCGCACAGCAGTGGTCGGGTATTCCCATGGCGCCAGCGCCGAGTGGCGTGATCGGGAATATGCCTTCCTCTTGCCGGCGGCGATGGATCGGATTGAGTACGCGATTGTCTTTGTCACCCGCCAAGAAATTATCACAAAAAACGGCCAGGCGCGGGCTGATCGCTTGAACCGCTGGCTCCGGTCGACAACCGCCTTTACCGCCCTGTATACTGACGACCAGCTTGCCGTGTACCAGCGAGACCGGACTGTGCCCCTCCCAGCGACTCGTCCCGACATTAACCTTGACCACCCTGAAGTTCAATAGTCAAAACTCTTTCCGTTTGCCATCGATCAGCCGGCCCGGGCTGACGGTCCTGGTTGGCATCCTTCTCTATACGGCCGTTTTGTCCTGGTACTCGCTTGGCCGGGCCCATAATTTTAATGCCGGGTGGTACGATCTTGGGATTATGTCCCAAACCGTCTGGAACGTCGGTCATGGTCACGGCTTTGTCTTTACCAATCCCGAAGCCGGGCCAGGCGGAGTGCATGGGGTGACGATGGCTCGTTCGGCCATCCATGCCGATTATTTCCTGATTCTCCTGGCTCCACTCAGTTGGTTCGGGTCGACCAGCGACAATCTTCTGGTGGCGCAGTCGTTGGTGTTGGCCGCCGGCGCGTGGTTTGTTTTTTCGCTCACGCGCCGGCTGACCGGGCGCCCCTGGCTCGGGGCCTTCCTGGCCTGGGTCTATCTGCTCTACCCGCCGCTCCAAAGCGCCAACCTCTTCGATTTTCACTCGGTCACGCTGGCAGTGACATTCTTTCTGGCGGCGGCCGACGCGATTTTGGCTAAGCGCCATCGGCTGTTCTGGGTTTGGGCGGGGCTGGCGCTGATCACGAAAGAGCAGGTGGGGATCACGCTGGGGTTGATGGCCGGCGCGCTCTATTGGTGGAGCGGAGAGCGGCGTCGGGCGATCTGGGCCTTGGTTGTGCCGTGGGCCTGGTCAATCATCCAAATCCTGGTGGCCATCCCGCTATCGCGTCCCGGGCAGTCGGGAAATTTTATTCTCGAAAAGTTCTACGATGTTGAGGGGGAAAGCCCGCGAACGATTATTCAAACTGTGCTGAACCCGCATCGGGCCTGGGAACTTTTATCGACCAACACGCATCTTAACGCGGCGCTCCAACTCGCTATTCCGCTTGGGTTGCTCCTACCCCTGTTGAGCCCCATCGTGCTCTTGGTCCTGCCGGAAGTCTTGTTGTACTGGCTTTGGGACTCCCCGAACCCGCAAACCTTGTTATTTCACTATCACGCCCTCTTTATTCCATTTCTGTTTCTCGGTCTCATTTTTGGCTGGCGAAATCTGCAAACGCTTGGCCGGCGTTGGTGGCCAAGCGGTCAAAAAATCATCAATATCATTTGGATTTTGCTGGTTGTGGGCGGCGCCACGGTGGCGGTAGTGAAATATAGCCCCTGGCCATGGAGTCCGCAGTCACAGTGGCGCCTGATTGACTGGAAAGAGCGCCTCACGCCCCAGGTTGAACAAGCCTTAAAGATGATTCCGGCCAAGGCCGAGGGTGTAGCTATCACCCAGAACCTTGGGGCACTCATCAATGAGCATCCAACGATCCAAATCGTGCCTAATGGCCTTGGGCAGGTGAACTACGTTGCCATATTGCAGAGGAATTTTGATGCCAACACGAAGACGGATGGCCGCCGTCGGTCGGAGAAGGTGATGCTTGAGCAATTGATCCCGTACCTACAATCTTCGGCCGCGTATCGGCAGCTCTACCATGCCGACCGAGTCTGGCTTTTCCAACGAATTGGGGCGGTCAACGAACCCGAGCCAACCTGGCCTAAGAACATCCTCGGCCGGTAGGTTTTCCACACCGGTCGAGGGCAGGGAAGCGTCCGAAAATGATGACAAACCTCATTCCATATCGATTTTACCGAGGCGAAGTTTCGTTTTTGCCGGGTCTTGACCAGACCCTAGATGTAGTGGTATACTACCCCCATACCGTACTAGATGTAGTGGTTTAGGCTAAAACCGCCCAAACCCCCACAAAACAAACCCAAAGAACATTCACACTATCGTTTCTCTTCCCAGCGGGTTGTAGTTTTCCGCCCCGCTGGCTGATTTGGCTGGCTCGCTCGGCCGGGTTTTGTACGGCCAACGACCCCCAATTTTCTCTTCTTCCCATGAAATGCCCCTCCTGCCATCATCGTGAAACCAGTGTTATGGACTCTCGGGTCACTGATGAAGGGTTGGCGATCCGCCGACGCCGCGAATGCGATAAGTGCGGCTATCGTTTCTCAACCGTGGAAGAGGTCGAAATCCTCAACCTGACGGTGGTCAAGCGCGACGGCCGGCGCGAACCCTATAATCGGGACAAAGTCGAAACCGGGGCCCGCAAAGCCCTGGAGAAACGGCCGATTACCGCCGACACCGTCAAGAAATTGATCGGTCAGATTGAGCGCGATATCCAATTGCGCGGCCGGACCGAAATCACCTCCCAACAGATCGGGGAAATCGTGATGAAACGGCTGCAACGGATCGATCAGGTAGCGTACATCCGCTTCGCTTCGGTCTACCGCCAGTTTCAGGACATCGAATCGTTCAAACGCGAACTCAATCGCCTCGGCCGCCAGCGTCGTCCGTCCAAAAAAACCTAACGACAAATTTTTTTAACTAACGTACTCGACCATGCCCGACTCCACCCTCACTTCTGACCGTCTACGCACCGCGTCTACGACCCGGACGGCGGCTGTGCCAAAACGTAAAGGGCCGGGGATGAAGATTCGTCGGCTGTTTACCATGGCCGGCCAGGATCCGCTTGAGCAGCTCCAATACGAAAAACGCTCGTCGATTATCAAGAACCCCGATGGCCAGGTCGTGAAGGAAATCAAAGGCGTGGAAGTCCCGGTCACCTGGAGCCAGGTCGCGACCGATATTTTGGCGCAAAAATATTTCCGCAAAGCCGGCGTGCCGCAGAAAGATGCGCATGGCCACCCGATCATCGGTGTCGATGGCCAAGCCGTGTTGGGCTCGGAAACAAGCGCCAAGCAGGTCATCCGCCGATTAGCCGGGACGTGGCGCTGGTGGGGTGAAAAGTACGGGTACTTTTTTTCCAAGGAAGACGCCCAGGCCTATCAGGACGAAATGGAACATATGCTCATCCGCCAGATGGGCGCGCCGAACTCGCCGCAATGGTTTAACACCGGCTTGAACTGGGCCTACGGCATTACCGGCAAGCCGCAGGGTCATTATTACATTGAACCGGCCACCGGCGCCTTAAAAAAATCCGCCGACGCCTATACCCACCCGCAGCCGCACGCCTGCTTTATCCAAAAAGTGAACGATGACCTGGTGAATGAAGGTGGTATTTTCGACCTGGTCACTCGCGAAGCGCGGTTGTTTAAGTTTGGTTCCGGCACCGGCAGTAACTTCTCGAACCTCCGCGGGCTGAAAGAAAAACTTTCGGGGGGCGGCTCCAGCTCGGGCCTGATGTCATTCCTGCGCATTTTCGACCGGTCGGCCGGCGCCATCCAGTCCGGCGGGACGACCCGCCGGGCGGCTAAGATGGTCATTATCAACGCCGATCACCCGGATATTGAAGATTTCATTAATTGGAAAGTGATTGAAGAGCAAAAAGTCGCGGCCATGGTCAGCGGCAGTAAAACGAACGCCAAGTACCTCAACCAGATTATGCAGGTTGCGGCCGCCGAGAACACGACGGATTACCACAAGAATGATGCCCTGAAGAAAGTCGTTCGCACGGCCCTGCAACGCAACGTCCCGCTGAATTACATGGCCCGAGTTTTGGCGCTCGTTGAGCAAGGACAAACCGAGATTGATTATCGCACCTACAACACGCATTTCGAAGGTGAAGCCTACAACACCGTCTCCGGTCAAAACTCGAACAATACCGTCCGGGTGACGAACGACTACATGAATTCAGTCGAGCGCGATCAGGACTGGAACCTGACCTGGCGGACGAACGGCGAGACGGCCAAAACGCTCAAAGCGCGGCGGCTGTGGGAAGAAATCGGATACGCCGCTTGGGCCTGCGCCGACCCCGGTTTGCAGTTCGACACGACGATCAACGAATGGCACACCTGCCCGGAGGACGGCCGGATCAACGGTTCGAATCCGTGTTCCGAATATATGTTCCTTGACGATACGGCCTGCAATCTGGCCTCAATCAACCTGGCTCATTTTTATAACGCCGAGAACGGCCAATTCGACACCGAAGGGTTTAAACACGCCGTGCGGATCTGGACGATGACGCTGGAAGTCTCGGTTTTGATGGCTCAGTTCCCGAGTAAAGAAATCGCCGAACTGTCGTATATCTTCCGCACCCTCGGTCTCGGGTACGCCAACCTCGGGACGGTCCTGATGATGATGGGCGTGCCGTACGATTCGCCGCAAGCCCTCTCGATCGCTGGTGCCATCAGCGCGATCATGACCGGCGAAGCGTATGCGACCTCGGCCGAAATGGCGAGCCACCTCGGCGCCTTCTTCGGCTACGAGCGAAATCGCGAACACATGCTCCGGGTTATTCGTAACCATCGCCGGGCCGCCTACAATGCGCCGTCCAGCGAGTATGAAGGTTTGACCATCAAACCGATGGGCATCAATCCAGAATTTGTTCCGGACACGTTAGTAAAATCCGCCCGCGAAACCTGGGACCGCGCCCTGCAATGGGGGAAAGAGCACGGCTTCCGCAACGCCCAAGTCACCGTTATCGCTCCGACCGGCACGATCGGCCTGATCATGGACTGCGACACGACCGGCGTTGAACCGGATTTCGCCATTGTCAAGTTCAAGAAACTGGCTGGCGGCGGATACTTTAAAATTGTGAACCAATCAGTCGGCAAAGCCCTCAAACGTCTCGGCTATTCTGAACAACAGATTGCCGATATCGAAGGCTACAGCAAAGGCCACGGAACGCTTGAAGGCGCGCCGTTCATCAACCACGAAACATTGAAAATGAAGGGCCTGACCGGGGAAGACCTGGCGAAAGTTGAATTGACCCTCGACGGCGCCTTTGATATCCGTTTTGTTCTTAACCCGTTAACGCTCGGCGAGGCCACGATGAATCGTCTCGGTCTGGGCGCGAAAGCGACCGACAGCACCTTCAACGTCCTCGACGGCCTCGGTTTCAGCAAAGACCAAATCAACGCCGCCAATGAATACGTCACCGGCACGATGACGATTGAAGGCGCGCCGCACCTGAAAGAAGAACACTACCCGATCTTCGACTGCGCCAACACCTGCGGCGTCAAAGGCAAACGCTATATCGCCTACAACGCTCACGTGAAGATGATGGCCGCGGTCCAACCGTTTATCTCGGGGGCCATTTCCAAGACGATCAACATGCCGGGGACGGCGACGATCGAAGAGGTTAAGCAAGTCTATTGGGACTCATGGAAAATGATGATCAAGGCGGTCGCTCTCTACCGCGATGGGTCGAAACTCTCGCAACCATTGAACAGCACCTCGGAGGAGGACGAGGTCGCGATGCTTGGCGCGGACGATGACAGCGTTGAGGAAGTCACGCCGCAAATGGTCAACGCCGTTGCGGCCATCGGCGCGGTCAAACAGAAACTTCCGGGCAAGCGCGTCGGCTGGACCCAGGAAGCGGTTGTCGGCGGGCACAAAGTCTTCGTTCGCACCGGCGAGTACGATGACGGTCGGCTCGGCGAGGTCTTCATCGATATGTACAAGGACGGCGCGGCCTATCGCTCGCTGATCAACTGCTTTGCCATCGCCATCTCGAAAGGCCTCCAGTATGGCGTCCCGCTCGAAGAATACGTTGACACCTTCACCTTCACCCGCTTTGAACCGGCCGGTCCGGTCCAGGGCCATCCGAACCTGAAGATGTCAACCAGTATTCTCGATTACATCTTCCGCCTGCTCGGCTACGAGTACCTCAACCGTGAAGACCTCGTCCAGGTCAAACCCGACCACGTCGATCAACCGGTCCAGGCGCAACTGCCGGGAACCATGACCATGCCGACGCTGATCAAAACACCGCAGGAACGCCTGGTCGACATGAGTCCGGCCGAACCGGACTCACGCATGACCGCCCGGGCCCAGGGCTTTACCGGCGACACCTGCACCAATTGCGGCTCAATGAAAATGAAACGCAACGGCTCGTGCATGGTCTGCATTGAGTGCGGGACGACGACGGGGTGCTCTTGATGAGCTGATAGCTTTTAGCTTGTAGAGGTTTAGAGTATACTGTTTCTACAAGCTATCAGTTGTAAACTAAAATATTTTCTATGCCTGAACGATTTGAGCAAGAACCGAACCTCAATGACCCGGAGTGGTATATTAACGAGTTACGCACGTTGAGTGCTCGTTGGAGCGAGGTTGATACGAAGCGACCGCTTTCGAAGGTTGACCTGGAGGCCGAAACTCCACCAGTAGAACTGTCGGCTCCAGACGAGCAGGAGTTGCGTCAACGGGAAATAGCCATTGCCCAACAACTTCACACCGCCGTTGATCGAGGAATGTTCAATGAAGAACAGAAGCAGCGTTTGATTGAAGCATTGGGCGAGGCTGTGACCAGTGTCGACGATGATCGTGTTAGGGAACAGCTTAGTGATACCAAACATTTTCTAGAAACAGGAAAGTAGAAATAATATCCTTACAGTATGACCGAACCACAACCATCCACCACCCAAAAAGTGAAAGACGAAATCCATAAAGAAGTCTCGAAGATTCCCCCGACGACGGATAACAATCTGTTGGCGGCCGTCTCCTATGTCTGGTTGCTCAGCATCGTCATGCTGGTCATCAAAAAGGATGATGAGTTTATTCAGTTTCACGCCAAGCAGGGCGTCATCCTCTTGATTGGCAGCGCCCTCGGGTTTATTCCAGTCATTGGCTGGCTGGCCTGGTTCTTCGCGGTCATCGGGATGGTCGTCGGATTTATCCATGCCTGGCAGGGAAAGAAATACGAAATTCCGTTCGTCTATCGATTGAGCCAAAAGATTACGATGTAGCAGTCCTTCTGTGGTCGGCTTGAGCGTCGGGCGACGAGCGGCAACATTGTAGATTATTTTATCCAGTAATTCTAAAGGAGAACTTCCTATGAGCAGAAGAGGATTGCGAATTTTCTCAGCCACGATGGTGGTGGCTTTTGCCTTGACCTGGCAAACTGGTTTGGCTCAGGCTTTAACACTGAAAGACGCCGATCGTGATGGGGTGCTCGATACGAAGGACGCCTTCAAGCTTGATCACGATAATGACGGCCTCAAAGACACGGTCGATCTCGACGACGATAATGATGGCCGCCTTGATACGTCCGAGCTCAAGTTTCGTTTTGATCACGACAATGACCACGTCAAAGATTCGGCGGATGTCGATGATGACAATGACGGGCTAAACGATACAAAAGAAACTGGCCTGCGAGATTTCGACCATGATAACGACGATGTTATCGATCGTCTCGATAGCGATGATGACAATGACGGTATTCGCGACGGTAACGAACCAGGTAAGACGTTCGACCACGACAATGACCGCTTGCGCGATGATCATGATGTTGATGACGATAACGACGGCATAAAAGACAGTCGGGAGGCGGGAACGCGCGATTTCGACCACGATAACGACGACGTGGTTGATCGGCTCGACAGCGACGATGACAACGACGGCGAGTCCGATATTGCGGAAAGTTCAAAAACCGCCGCCTATGACCATGACAATGATAGTAAGCGCGATGATAAAGATGCCGACGACGATAATGACGGACTAGTTGATCAGAACGATGACAATCCGTTCGACCACGATAACGACGGATCGGATGACAAAGTTGACGTCGATGATGACGGTGACGGAATTGACGACGTCGATGATGACAAACCATTCGACGAGGACAACGACGGGACCGACGATGTGGATGAAGTTGAAGATTCTAACTCCAATACAAATTCGAACGAGAATACGAATTCGTAAACGTCGAGATTTGCTGTAGTAGCGGCCCCGCTGTCGCGGGGCCGCAGACGTCTTGGCTGGATAATAGGCACACATGAAAAAGGCCCCCAAAAAACTTCGTGTGGCCGATCGCGGTTTGACCCACGCCTACATTGGCGACGGCAAGGGTAAAACCACGGCAGCGGTTGGGACAGCTGTCAGGGCGGCCGGCTACGGCTGGAAGGTTTGCTTTGTGCAATTCGTGAAAGAAGCGGCCTGGCCGAGCGGGGAGCGACAAAGTTTGCGAAAGCTCGGGATTGAAGTCCTCGTTCTCGGTGAAGGTTTTTTTAAGATTCTCAATGACCGCAAGTCTGAAGAGCAACACAAAACGACGGCGCTGAAGGCGTTGGAAATTCTTCGTGAGCGGGTCTGGTCAGGACAATATCAGCTGGTCGTCGCCGATGAACTTGGTTCGGCAGTCGAGGAGGGGATTCTTGATAAAAAACCGGTCGAGAAATTTCTGAAAGATCGAGCCAAGCTCCCACCCCCCAGTCGCTCCCTGCCTGCCGGACAGGCGGGCGCGACAGCACCCCTCAGGCCCGCCTACCGGACGGGCAGGCAAGGGGGCACCCCTCCGCACATGGTCCATTTGATCTGGACCGGGCACAAGAAAATTGGGTGGATGCTCAAGCACACCGACCTCGTCACCGAAATGAAAATGTTGAAACATCCCTATTACAAGGGTATTATTGCGACGAGGGGATTGGATTACTAACCACAACGCGGGTTTGCCACCGCCTCCGGCGGGGTCCCGCAAACGGCGGGAAAACCCGCGTTGTGACCAGACCATACCTATGAAATACAACAAACTCGTTCGCGACTCCCACCACCCCCAACCCCTCCCCCTTCGGCCTCGTCTCGATGCCGACCTTTCGGCCACGAGCTCAAGGCCAAGTGGGCCCTCGACGCCGAGGCAAGCTCAGGGCCGAGAGGTCGGGCAGGAGGGGCCGGAACCAGAGAATTAACATCAAAACTATGAAGCAGTATAACAAGCTTGTGAGAGACAAGATCTCGACCATCATCAAAGCAAAAGGCCAGGTTGCGGTGACACATATTGCCACACCCGAAGAATACGACCAAAAAGTCAGGGAAAAACTTAGCGAAGAAGTGAAGGAATTTTTGGCCAGCAATAACCCGGAAGAGCTGGCTGACATTTTGGAAGTTATCTATGCGATTGCCGGTCGGATGGGCCACACGAAGCACACGCTCGAAGCGGTTCGTGAGAAGAAAGCGAACGAACGGGGCGGGTTTGAAGAGGGGATTATTTTGGAGGAGTCGTAATTATGCGAAAAGGATATTCATTGAGTTTGGGAAAAGCCTTGGCCATCGCGTTTTCGATAACGGTTGGCACGTTTATTTTCAGCACAGCTGCCATTCGGATGGAAAACAGTTTTATTGGATGGTTCTGGGCATTTTTTATGCCAGTTGGCTGGATCGGTCCAGCTGTCGTGGCTATCATCGGCATTGCCGCCCACGTCCGATCTTGGAAACAGTCAGGATGGGTAACCTACATTCTGGGATGGCTGGCCACCCTGTTGTGGCTATGTATCGTGATACTGGTTATAACCTGGCCAGTTACGCCTTCTCTGGCAAATATCTGGCAACTTGTACAGATGACGGCTGTTTCGTGGGCGCTTGGGTGGACGGCTCTGTTGGTCATCTTCGTGGTTGGGCTGGACCGCTGGATCCACACACCCAAAAAATCGTTGACAGCTCCAACGAAAACCCCTAAACTTAGCCTCGGTAATCCGGTGTAATTCCGGAACGGTCCCGCCACGGTATTCCAGCTCAGCTGGAGAGTCCGACGCCCGAGAGGTATGTCGAAACCTCTCAAAGACAAGACCTTCGTGGAAAGGCGCGTATCTCTAACGTTTAGCCCACAAGCTAGACCGACCGATACCCGCAACAACACGTTGGCGGGGAATTTATTTATCGGCCGCTTTGTCGGCCATAACCCACCAACTCGATATGAAAATCAAACTTATTCTCCCCATCCTAGCCCTAGCGATCTTCGGCGCTTCGTGCTGGACGCAGTCAGTCAACCTCAACTCGACGACCACGAACGAAAACGGTAACGCCAACACCAATACCGTTGCCTGCGCCCCGTCGGCTGACGGCATTGCGTACACTGGCCAAGATGGAAAAAACGCGTTAGAATTACTGCAAATTGATCACCGGGTCGACGTGACCGCCGAAGGTTTCGTCAATGCTATTGATGGGCAGAAGCCGGGTAATCGTCAATTCTGGGCATTCTATGTCAACTGCAAACAAGCCGACGTCGGCGCCAAAGACTACCAAACCAAAGGCCAAGACCTTATCGACTGGAAACTTGAAAGTTTCTAGGCCACCCCGGCGCTCCACGCCACCCCTCCTTTCAAAGGAGGGGATGGTTGAGCGGCGAGGACGAACTTCCGCCACGAATGTCGCGCCGGTTCGTCCGAGCCATGGTCCAATTTTACCGGTTAAACCGGCGACCGATTTGGCTTTGCCGGTTGAAGAATTGAACGCCTCGCCCGGTCCGCTTGATTGGAAGGCGCTGGTGGTGGCTGGGCTTCTGGCTCTGGGTTTTTCCTCGACCTTTTTGGGTCCGGTATTGCGGATTCAATCGGACAACCGTAGCGGCGGGGTGATTCTCGGCGACAGCACCAGTCGTCCCCTGGCAGTCCCGGTGACGGTCGTTAATGGTGCAGCCACAACCATTACCACCCAGCCCTCGACTGGCTTGGTGACTGACGCCCTGGCCCGCGCGGCAACGGAGCTTGACGGAACGGTCAGCTACACCAGCCGCGGGTCGTCAATCTATTTGCAAACATATTTGAACCAGCCGAACTCAGCTACCGGGACTTGGACCGTTCAACTCAACGGCCGGCCAGTCGTCGATTTGAGCCAGCCCATTCTCAGACAGGGCGACGCCATAACGATGACGTACCAGCCACAATGAGCCAGTCTCAACAACGCCTCACCTATTTTCTAGCTGGCTTTCTGATTCTTACCGGGGTGTTGTTGCGGGTTTTCCGGCATTATCAGCTGATTGAATTGCCGCCGAATTTCGCGCCGGTCAGCGCAATCGCGATGTTTGCCGCGGTGGTATTACCGCGCCGGTTGGCGCTCATTGTGCCGCTCGTCCTGATGGCGGTGAGCGATTGGCTGATTGGCTGGTATCTTTTGCCGATCATGCTGACGGTCTATGCCTGCTTCGGAGTCAGCGTGCTGATTGGTTTTTGGGTGAAACGACGGGTCTCAATTGGACGAGTCATCGGTAGCAGTCTGCTCGGCTCGGTTATTTTTTTTCTGGCCACCAATGCCGCCGACTGGGGCTTTGGCACTTGGTATGTTCACACGCCGGCCGGTTTGCTCCAGGCCTATGCCGCAGGCCTGCCATTCTTCAGGAATACCATATTAGGTGACCTGGTCTACACCGGCCTGGCCTTTGGCGTCTATGGTGCAGTTATGGTATATTTCCGGCGTCGCGCCGCTCTGACCGCGACTGCCAATGGCCAATAATTTCCGCCGCTATCAACCCCGCCGATCGTCAGGATCCACCCCCTGGGTCCGCTTCATCGTGGTCGTGGCGGTCCTGGTGGTACTTTTCTTGATCGGTCGGGTTGTTTTCAGCGGGAAAAATTCGTCAACCAATCAGAACACTAATGAGGCGGCGATTACCCTGGTAAATGATAATGCCAATAGCAATACCAACGCCGATCTGGCGCCGGTAAATTCAAACTCCAACGCAGCCGCAGCCGAACCGGAAATCAATACCGTGCCCGATGGGGTCTGTGCCGAGCCGTTGTCGAAATATGGAACCGACAAGGTGGCTGTCCTGACCTTTGAAATGTCGGCGGCGAATGACAACGCGAAGAGCCTCCTGACCCAATTAAAGAAGGATCAGGTGTCAGCCAGTTTTTTCGCCACCGGCGTTTTTGCCGAAAAAAATCCGGAGTTTCTCAAAACTTTCGTTATGGCCGGGTACTCGGTGTACAACCGCGGCTATGACAGCGCCGATCTGACGACGCTGACGGCCGAAACCATTCCGGTCCAGCTGACCAAAGCTGCGACCTCGATTGAAACGGCCACCGGTGTCGCCCCGACGCCATTTTTGCGGCCAGCCTTCAATTCGACGAATGCCACCGTGGTGAAAGCGGCAAGTGAAGCGGGGTACTGCATCATTCTCGGGACGGTTGACGCGACCGATTGGCAAGACGGCGTGGCCGCCCAGGCGGCAATCGATCGGGTCATGGCAAAACTCCAACCGGGGGCGATTATTCAACTGCATGCCGGTTATGATATTACCGGCGCCGTTGTCACCGGCTTAGTCAAAGCCATCAAAGCCAAGGGATATTCTCTCGTCACCTTGGCGACCTTGGTCAATTCATAATCATGTTCAGCGTTTCCCGAAAAGTCAGTTTTTCCGTCGTGGTCGCCCTCTTGCTTGGCTGGGCGGTTATGTCGGTTCTATTATTTCAATCATCGCAGATTTTAATCGCCGCCCAATATGAGGACGGTTTGCGGATAGTTTTACCGAGCGGCGTGAAATTAACCCTCGTGGTTGATAAAAAAGTGTATCGCCCCGAAGAGCCGATTCTGATCTCCTTGCGCAATGACAGCCGGAAACAAATCTGGCTGGCGACGACGGCCGGCGGGTGCCCGAACTCATGGTGGTTCGTCCAGCGGCTTGGCAGCGACGCCAACGATTGGCGTACCGTTTCCCGGACGAGCGCTGGGTGCGTTGCGGCCAGCTCCGGGTTGGAAAAATACGCAAGTCATACTCTCAAAACCGATCAATGGGACGGCTTAGTCCAGACTGGCGATATTGGCGAAATATTTACCAACGCTCCAACCGGGACGTACCGGATCGCAGTTCCATACTTGGTCGGGAAAGAAGTAGCGGCCACCGGTTGGAATCTTGATCCCCAGCTTGTGCCCTCGGGCAATTTTACCGTCCAGTAGGGGGCTTGACGGCAGGTTGAAACTACTACATACTGTAGTAGTATAGTCTAAGCCACCGAACATGGAACCAACACCTCACCCAATTTCTTCAGCACCACTACCCCCCCAGACAACGCCAATCATGCTGGTCGTCGCTGTAAGCTTGCTGCTCGGCGGAGCGAGCGGGGGCGTCGTTGCCTACTCGATCGCGACCGGGCGAGTCGGGTCGGTGCAAACTGCCGGTACGAAAAACCCAACAACGCTGTCGGTCAGGGAAGACTCGGCGACCGTTGACGTCGTGGCTCAATCAAGCCCAGCCGTGGTCAGCATTATTATTACCAAAGACTATTCAAAAATTTATCAAGACAATCCGCTGTCACCATTCGATAATTTCTTTTTTGGGACGCAAAACCAACAGCCGCAGGGGAAGAAAGAAGTTGGCGGCGGCACCGGTTTTATCGTTTCAGCTGACGGCCTGATCGTCACGAACAAACACGTTGTCGATGACGACCAGGCGGAGTACACCGTTGTCCTCAACGACGGGAAGCGTTATGACGCCAAGGTCTTGGCGAAAGATCCGTCGAACGACGTGGCGGTGGTGAAAATTGAGGCGACGGGGTTGCCGACACTGACGCTCGGCGATTCGGATCAGGTCCAGAGCGGCGAGTCAGTCCTGGCGATTGGGAATGCCTTGGGTCAATATCGGAATACGGCTACCAAAGGCATCATCTCCGGCAAATCACGGACGATCACGGCCAGCGATTCGTCGGGGCAAAGCGAAACGCTTGAAGATATTTTCCAAACCGACGCGGCCATCAATCCGGGGAATTCCGGCGGACCGTTGCTTGATCTGGCTGGCTCGGTCGTGGCGATCAACACGGCGGTGAATCAGGCGGGGCAATGGATCGGCTTCGCCATTCCCATCAACGTCGTGAAGCGCGATCTCGAATCGGTCAAACAGAACGGAAAGATCGTCCGGCCGTACCTCGGGGTGCGGTACGTCGTGATTACGAAATCGCTGGCCGCCACGAACACATTGCCGGTGACCGAAGGGGCGTTGATCCAGCGCGGCGCGACGGCCGATGATGTGGCGGTCATCCCCGGCAGTCCGGCCGATAAAGCCGGCCTGGTTGAAAACGATATTATCACCAAGGTTGACGGAAAAGCCATTAACGAAGAGCGGTCGCTGATCGGCCTGCTCAGTGAACATAACGCGGGCGACGTCGTGACCCTGGAGATCTATCGCCAGGGTGAAAAGAAAGAGGTCAAGGTCACCCTCGAAGAAAAAAAGTAGGGATCGTTAATAGGCACACGAGCGCTCTTGTCAGCCCAAGGGAGTTCTCTTGTGGGCCAAAATAGGCTATACTCAGGCAAAGACATTATCCACAAACAGAAACATATGACGTTAAAACCTGGATCGATCCTTACTACCCCGATGGTTATCGCTTTGATGGCTTTCGCCATAGTGGCCTTTTTGTTGCTGATTGACACCTCGATCATGCCAAAGGAAAAGAGCCCCAACACCAACTTAATCGTCAATCGTTCAACGAATACCAACACGGTCACCACTACGACGAACACGAATTCGACTACCGAGGGGACGTTCAGCACCAACACCAACGCCGAGGCGGAATAATGCGGCCAGGTTCGATTCTTTCTACCCCGCTGGTGATGGCCACGATGGCGTTTGCCGTGGTGGCATTTTTGTTTTTGATCGATACCTCCATCAACCCTGATGGAACCCGCCAATCAACGAATTCACTAATTAACCGCAATACAAATACTATTGCCTGCACCCAGGAGGCCAAACTCTGTCCCGACGGCTCGGCCGTCGGCCGGACCGGACCGAATTGCGAGTTTGCGGAGTGTCCTGATGTAAACGTGAATATAAACACCACCACCAATACCAACACTTCCGGCCCCATGGAAGGATGGAAGAAGTTTACGAACACGTCCTATAACTACTCGATAAAATATCCCTCGGATTGGCCAATCATCACTTCTAATCTAGCGGCTATAACAATTGGTCCAGTGCCTTTTGAACCAGGGCCGGGGTCTTTGAATATAATTGTGATGGAGGGTAAGGGAACTTCATATATCTCCGAGTATAAAAGTAACTTTCCAGACGGTTGTGATGCAGACCGATCGACCGCCATTGGTTTAGAAGTTGCCACACAGGTAGTTTGTCGAGAGGCCTTTGCTGGGCAAAACGTCAACAGCTTCATCCTGATCCGGGGGGAGACTCTATTTCTCCTTAACTTTATATCAGGTACTTCTGTCAATGATCAGGTTATGAAGCAGGCCGTCTCCACCTTCACTTTCACGAATTAACCCATGCGTCAGAATAAAATCATATTTACGGTCGTCGGCCTTATCGTTGTGGCGGTGATTGTCATAGCGGCCACGCAATCAGCACCGAAAACTACGACATCGAACAATAACGCAAACGCAGTTCCGAAGCGCTGTGCTGAAGAACTGAAGATTTGCCCGGACGGATCAACGGTGAAGCGAGTATTGCCGGCGTGCGATTTTACAACCTGCCTCGAAGTCGACCCGGTTTCAGCCTTAACCGAGGGCTGGAAAGATTTTACTGATACTGATTCGACCTATACGATTAAATATCCGCCGATCTGGAGTGCGGCCAATGATAAAAGCGTTGTGACGTTAGGCGCAACCGGGGTCATTCCGCTCACCATCGAAACCATCGCCGATGACTCCGTTTTGTATGAATCGAGCAACCATTTTTCTATGACACTGAGTGGCGTGAAAGCGACGCAGGCCGACTATATTGATCAAGCGGGAACCACCCGGATGATTTGGGTCCCACGAAACGATACTTTTTTACGCTTCGCCTGGAAGCGGACCGGAAATGACGCTCCCTACTACCAAATTGTCTCGACGCTGCAGCTGAAATAGCGGATAGATCGGACGGCTTGTCTGAACAGCTTTTCTCTGATAGTTTGATCAAGTAGTTCAATCATCCTTATCGCAATGCAAGACTTTAGCCGTAGATTGGAGACCCTCCGAGCGAAGATCGAATCTTCGTGGAGGTTGCCCGCGCACCAAGCCCTCCCGTTGGTCGGTCTGATGCGGGATTGCGCGCAACTATAATTCTATGAACGATTTAGTACGACGACTGGAGCGCCTCAGGCAGAAAATTAATTCTGCCCGGGGCTTACTTTGACCTCGGGCAAAAACAGCAACAGATTGCCGAACTTGAGGAGGCGATGTCCGCCTCCGAGTTTTGGTCGGACCGCCAATCGGCGGAAACAAAAAGCCGACTTCTGAAAGAACTGAAAGACGAAGTCGAACAGTGGAAAAGTATTGAAACCGACGTGAAGAGCTGGCTCGAGCTGGCGGCTATTGCCGAAGAAACCCAGCGGCGCGAAGTCGAACTCCATATCAGCGATCTCGAAGAAACGCTACGCCAACTGGAATTTGCGCTACTTCTCAACGACGAATACGATACGGCGAATGCGATTGTCGCCATCCACGCCGGAACCGGTGGCACGGACGCGATGGATTGGGCGGAAATGTTGGAGCGGATGCTGTTGCGTTTTTGCGAGCAGCGCGGCTGGAAGACGAAGGTCGTCGATAAGTCGATGGGCCAGGAAGCTGGCGTGAAAAGCGTGACCTTTGAAGTTATCGGTCGAATGGCCTATGGATTTTTGAAATCGGAAGCTGGTGTTCACCGCCTGGTCCGGATTTCACCGTTCGACGCGGAAAAAATGCGCCACACCTCGTTCGCCCTGGTCGAAGTCTTACCGGAGCTGGCCGACGTCGCGGCGGTGAAAATTGATTCTAAGGATTTGCGGATCGACACCTTTTTGTCTTCGGGGCACGGAGGTCAGAGCGTCCAGACCACTTACTCGGCGGTTCGCGTCGTCCACCTGCCGACGAAAATCATGGTCTCCGTCCAAAACGAGCGGTCGCAACAGCAGAATAAAGAAACGGCGATGAAAATTTTGACCGCGAAACTCCAGCATCTTGAGTTGCAAAAACGGGCGGCGGAAAAGGCCAAGTTGCGGGGCGAATATCATGAAGCGGCCTGGGGGAATCAAATCCGTTCGTATGTACTCCAACCTTATCGGCTGGTCAAAGATCACCGGACGAAACATGAAACCAGCCAGGTTGAGGACGTGCTGAACGGCCTCCTTACCGGGTTTATCGAAGCGTACTTGCGGTGGGACAAAGCCGGCCGGCCGCGCGTGGCCGGGGAAGATGATCAGGTGTAAACTACGTTTATGTGCGGAATTGTTGGATACATAGGTCAACGGGCGGCGGCCGGTATTTTGATTGAAGGGCTCGAAAAACTTGAATATCGCGGCTATGACTCGGCCGGGGTAGCAATTCTTGACGTTGATGCAAAACAATTGCAGCTCATTAAATATCAGGGCAAAGTGGCGACCACGGCGCAGGCTGTCGCCGCGGCGCGGCCATTGGGGAAAAGCGGCATTGCCCATACCCGTTGGGCCACGCATGGCGAGCCGAGCGACCGCAACGCCCACCCACATGCCGATTGTCGGGGGACGATCGCCGTCGTGCACAATGGCCAACTCACGAACTATCAAACTCTCAAACAGCAATTGATTTCCCAGGGCCATACGTTCCGCTCGGATACTGACACTGAAGTTCTGGCCCACTTGCTCGAGCAGTTCCGAACCGCCGGCGACGACCTCGTCACCGCGGTGCAAAAAACTACCGCTCTGATCGTTGGCGGCACATTCGCATTGGTAGCAATTGATGCAGCCTCACCAGAGACCTTAGTCGCGGCCTGCATGGGTAGTCCGCTCTATGTGGGACTGGCAGACGACGGATTGTTTCTTGCCTCCGATCACCGGGCTTTCCGCGCTCACACTGATAAGAGCGTCCAATTGAAAGACGGACAGATGGCGGTCATTCAGGCCGACCATAGCTATAAGATTCTCACCTTTGACAACCAGCACTCACCGCACGATATTCAGCAGCTGAAATACCAACTTGAAGACATTGAACGGGGCCAGTATAAAACGTTCATGCAGAAAGAGATTGTTGAACAACCCGAGGTCGTCCGGCGGGTCTTGGACGGCCGCTCGACTGAAGCGGGCAGGATCCGCCTGGGCGGGATCGAAACACACCCGGACCTTCAAGCGTTCATTCGCCAGCAACTGCACGACGTTTTGATCCTGGGTTGCGGAACGTCGCTCTATGCCGGTGAGACCATCGCCCGGTTCTTTCAAGAGCAAGGTTATGAGGTCCAGGCCATGGACGCGGCCGAATTCGCCACCTCATCGTTTCAGGTCAAACCGACGACGCTGGTGGTGCCAATTTCACAATCAGGTACAACGGCTGATTTGCTGGTGGCCATGGAAAAGGTCAAGGCCTCCGGCGCGGTCAGCTTTGCGTTGGTCAATGTCCCGGGTTCGAAGTTGACCTCGTACGGTTCGGGAATGTATCTTCATGCCGGCCCGGAAACCGGGGTGGCTTCGACCAAGGCCTTTACGGCCCAGGTGCTCAGCGGGGCATTGCTGGTTTTAGCTTTGGCCCAGGAAACGAAGCTCAATGCCCCGCATGTAGCCGCCTTCACCGAACGGGCCAAGCAGCTTTCGAGCGCCATCGAAAAAATATTATCCCAAACGCCAACCATTTCCACAATCGGTGCCAGCCTACGGATGGTGCCCCGGATGCTTTTTATTGGCCGTGGGTATGGATTACCGGTGGCGAAAGAGGGGGCATTAAAAATGATGGAAATCGCCCGCATTCCTTCACTGGGCATGTCAGCGGCGGCGATGAAGCATGGTCCGATCGCGTTGGTCGATACCGAGACAGTGGTGGTGGCTGTTTGCATGCGTGATCCAAAAGTGCCGGAGCTGTATGATCTGACCCTAAGCAATGTCGAGCAAGTTCTAGCTCGCCACGGCCGGGTCATCATCGTGGCCGAAGAAGGGGATGAGCGGGTGGCCAAACTTGGACCCAAAGGGCAACACCCCGAGTATGTGATTTTTGTTCCGCCGGTGCATTATGGTGTTCTCTCCGCCATCACCGCCACCATTCCACTGCAACTTCTGGCCTTGAGCGCCGCCGAAGCGCGGGGGATGAATGTGGATCAGCCAGTCAATCTGGCCAAGTCGGTTACAGTGTTGTAGGCGAATGTTCCCCACCGGCGTTCGCATTAATATAGTTTGAAGATATGAACTTGAATCCAATAACCTGGTTAGCTGATAAAATTCTACAAATCCGTGATGCTAGAACAATAGTAAAGGTTATGGTTCACGAAGCCTTTATAGTGAACGATTCGACGCGTCAACCACAATATTTTGTAAAGGTAATAAATAATTCGCCAAACACCGTATTTACAATTACTCATGTTTGGATGCAAGATGGCGCCGAAGAAAAGGATATATTGAATCACCAGACACCTCTACCTCATAAACTAGAAAAAACTGATGTTTGGGAAACATGGTTTCCTAAAGCTATGATCGTGGATCAACAAAACATCTTTAATAACGTTCATGTTATACTCTCAAACGGAAGAGATGTAAGGTCAATAAGAAACACAACAGTAAGACCTGTAGGATTTATTGGGCGTTAATTAGTGAAACAAACCCACATCGTTTTTTCACCGCGGGTTTCGAAACCCGCGGTGTTAAAAAGGGGGGCTAATAATGCGGTGTGGAATTGTGGAGATGAGGCAATTCTTGATCAGGGAGTGTTTAGGCTTCGAAACCCGCGGTGTTAAATGGAGAGTGTTAATAAATGGGTGTAAAAATGTGGCGTGGAGATAGGAACGGACTTGACGAAAAAGATCATATCGTTGTAATCTAAAGTCAGACAAAATCGGTGGTAAGCGTTAATCGAACCAGATCACATGACCCAACGCGCCATCGACGGAGATTTTGTGTATTTTGTAACGACGAATACGACACATCGTCGGCATTTTTTCGTAGCCGCAGAACAGGTAACACTACTTGGGCGGATTATCAAAAACGCCTGCCGTCTGAAGCATTTTGATTTACTGGGATATGCTGTTTTACCGAATCACGTGCACATATTAGTAAAAAACAATAACATTAGTATTAGTGGTTCTCGGATTCATCGATTCACCGTATCCGATGTACTTCATTCGATAAAAAGGAATTATTCTCGGCAACTACAGTCGGGTAGATTATGGAAGCCTCGTTTTAACTTCCGCATCGTCGCAGATGAGAGACGATTTGGGAATACCGTTTCATACATGCAGTTCAACTGGCAAAAACATGGATATGATGCACGATATGGCGAATCTCCGTTTTTACATATTGATTGGCTGGTTATACACAATACGTTAAATATTTAATCGCCCCACATCCATTCCACACCGCGGGTTTTCCGGCAAAGCCGGACAGGCGAAACCCGCGGTGTTAATTTAGTGGTGTTAATTGTGCGGTGTGATAATGGGGTCTGGCTTGACACACATAACATTCGGTAAAGGTTCTCTAGAACATCGGAATCCTGCCCTTGACAGCCACTCCAAAAATGCGTTAGGGTTCGGTTGAAGATTTTGCGTGGCCACGAAAGTGTATGTCACGCGTTTTTGTACTCATCGGCGCCGGCGGATTCGTCCTCGGACTGATCCTCGGAGAATATTTTTCAAGTGTTTGGCCATTGGTCTGGTTGATGGTGGCCAACCTAATCTGGTTGAGTTGGACCCGTCGCGGGTTCAAATGTTTGCTGTTGCTGGGAATGGTCACTCTCGGGATGTTGAGGATTCATCAAGTAATCCGATTATTCGATGTCGCGGCCGAAGCGTTGATCAAGGCTGAACAACCTCTTACGGGGTTGGTAACCCGGGTGACTGAACGCTACGGTCGGCAAGAAATTGAGGTCATGAATCTGGGCGGCCAAGGGGAATCTCTTCGCGGTGGCGGTCGGCTGACTTCACCCGACATCCTTTCCATTAAACCCGGCGATTACTTGACCGTCGAGTGTCGCTGGACACCAGTCTTGCCGGATCAGCAACGCCGGTGGCAGTCGCGAGGCGTATTGGCTGAATGTCGCAACCCCCGCCGCGTCCAAATTGATGGCCGCGGAAATGATTGGCGGGCAAGACTGGCGAGGGCCCGGGGTGATTTGGTCTCTCGAGTTCAACGCCAATACCACCACCCGCAATCGGATTTGTTGGCCGGTATTTTGCTCGGCGTTCAAGACACGATGAGCAGTGAACTTCGCCAAGATTTCCGGGCGACCGGGACGTCGCACATTGTGGCGCTGTCCGGATTTAACGTCACGATCATCATCACTATCCTCTCCGGTACGTTAACGGCGGTCATCGGACGGCGGCTGGCGTTCTGGCCGACGCTCGGCTTGGTTATCAGTTTTGTGATTATGACCGGCGCGTCGGCGTCGGTGACCCGGGCGGCGGTCATGGCGGTGATGGTTATGGTGGCCCAACAATCTGGCCGTCCGATCGCGCCGAGCCGGTTACTGGCCTATACCTTCATCATCATGACCGCCGTCAACCCGCTCATCGTCCGGTATGATCTTGGTTTTCAATTGTCATTTCTCGCAACAGTTGGGCTGGTCTACCTATCGCCTGGACTGACGGTGCGGCTGGGTTGGATTCCGGCCGCAGCCGATCTCCGGGGCAATCTATCTTCAACCCTGGCGGCGATGGCCGCCACGGAACCATTGTTGCTTTGGACCTTCGGGCGGTTCTCTATCGTCGCGCCGTTCGTCAATATTGTTGTACTGCCGTTTATTCCGCTGATTATGGCAATTGGCACGATTGGCTTGATCATCCCGTTAGCTGTCCCACTGGCCGATGCTCTTCTACGACTGGTCCTTGCGGTGATCACGACGGCAGGGTCATGGTCATTTGCGCAGGTTGCGACACCGTGGTGGGTAGCGGGCGGGATTGCTGGGTTGGCGGCGGTTATTGGTATTCGATTGATCTATGAAGCAAATACAAAAGATCTGGCTCGCTAGTGTCCTACTCGTCGTCGTTGTTCTTGCAGTTTGGCAATGGCCGAATGCTCAGCGTCATACCGGCGATAGCAGGCAGTCATGTCGTTTGATCTTTCTTGACGTTGGCCAAGGTGATGCAATCCTTCTTCAAACCCCCGACCAGCAAGATGTCGTGATTGATGGCGGACCGTCAGCCGAGGTCAGTTCGGCCTTGGGAAAGTACTTAGGCTTCGGGAATAATGAAGTGGAAATGTTAATCTTGACCCACCCTGATGCTGATCACTTGACCGGCGCGTTAGCGATTCTGCAAGAATGGCCGGTGAAAACTGTTTTGACAACTGGCGTCGTAGCGGAAACGAAATTATGGAAACGATGGCACGATGTTGTACAAGATCATGCTGGTGTCATCACCGGTGTGCGGAGCGGTCAGCAGTATAGATTAGGAAAGTTTCTAACCATTGATATTGTCTGGCCGGAGCAGTCATGGAATAATATTCCGTATACTACCAAGGCCTCGAATGGGCGCGGGGGAATTAATGATACATCAATTGGTACGAAAATTTCTTGCGCCGGTAGCACAGTCCTAGCCCTTGGTGATGCCTCTGACGCGGTAGAAAAAAAATTGCTGGCCTCGGGTCTTGACCTTCACGCCGATCTCCTGAAACCCAGCCATCATGGTTCAAGGTTTTCCAGTTCTCGTGAGTTTTTGGAGGCCGTCCGGCCAGAGAGTGCCGTGCTCTCCGTCGGGGCGAAGAATCGATACGGCCACCCGCATCCAACGGTGATTCAGCGTTTAGAAAAGCTCAATATCACAATATACAGAAATGACCGTCTGGGAACGCTTGTATTTCGAAGCGTGGCAGGGGGTTGGGAAAAGACCCCTTGACATTTTGACGTAAATAGTGTAGAGTCTTTGGTCAATGTCATGGTTGTAACGGTAGTGGAGGGTGGCAGTTTGACAAGCTAATATTGGAAAAATTCTAGCCAGAACCCACTTGGGTTTTTGGCATGTTTACCGACTTCACGACGGAGGTAATAGTGGAACCCTACGGGTATGAAAATTTCGGCGAGTATTTCCGAAAAGTGCTTATGACGAAATTGATCAGTCGGGTTGATCCGGCACTGGAGCATCTTCATCGAACAGATGAAGAGCAATAGTACCTGCTCGCAATGGATTTGCGTGGACGTCAGGCGTATGACCAGGTTGAACAAATGCGCGAGATGGAAGAAGCCATCGATGCGTATTTAACCGAGGTCGCGGACGGCCTCAAGGAATCCATTCCCGAATTCGTTCGACAGTACACGCGGGCGATCATTCTGCATTTCGTCCGGCATGGACAAGATCTTGATGATCTAATTCGTTCATCACCGAAACAACGGCCGATGAGCGCCCAGGAATCAGTCGAAGCCCAACTTCGTGCCATGGGCTTCAAAGTGAATCCAAACGATTCTCGTTAAGAAAGGAGGCCAGCGATGGCCAGGGACGCAAAGCAGAAACGACCGTTATTCGACGCTGATTCGTTTATTGCCGGCTACGGACTGCGCATCGTCAAGGGCATGGTCCGGAAAGGGCTACCCCAACTGCTCAGCCGGAACCGGACGCTCTACCTGCAGTTGTGCCAGTTGTTCCGCACCGGCGACCCGCAGGATCGCGAGGTCGTCGAAGCCGTGGCCCGTACGGCGGTCGAGGTCGTTGACGGCCTGATCGATCAGTTGCCGTTCGTGCCCGAAAAGGTTAAAGATCTCGTTGATGATTTGGGCGGCGATGTGGTCACGGAAATTCGCGACCATTTCGCGCACGTCACGATCGAGATTCCGGCCGACTTGCCCTCCCTGAAGGGTGGAGACGCTCTCAAAAAAGCGGCTGACGATCTGAAGCAATTCCTCATCGAGATCATCAAGAAAGCTTTCGAGCGGCTCCGTGAGCAGTTCGACTTCTTGAAGCGTTTCGGCGTCAACGAGCAGGAACGCCTGATCAGTAATCTGTTGCGGCTGGGCGTGATGGATGAGTTTATGGCTTGGTACGATGTTCAGACAGACGAAACCAAGGGTCGCGTTAAACGGCTGGCCAAGCTGATCAACGAGCCGGGGGAATATTATCCCTGGGATGATATGTCCGATGCTGAGAAGACGAAGTTCTTCGAGCAGGCGGACGAACTGATGAGGATGGAGATTCCCGAGCCGGTCCGCAAGGCGTTCGAGGAATTCGAAGACGGTTTTTCGACGTTTCTCGGGCAACTCAACCGGGAACTCGAAACATGGCGGCGGGGACGTCAGCAGGTTCTCTATTCAGATGAAAACCTGGCTCGATATCCGCATCTCTACAACAACCTGCCGCCAAATGACCCGCGGCGCCTTCGACACGAAGCCGAACGACGCCATTCTCAACTCCGGGGTCTTCGGCTGTACGGAATTCTGTGCGTCGCGCTGATCATCGTCATCGGACTCGGCATCATCGTCAGTCTCGGCGACGGAACCAAACCGGATGTGTCCATCACCTATCCGGCGGCCGGCGATACCTTAACGTCAGCTTTGGTGACAGTCACCGGGCAGGCGGTTGATGACCACAGCATCCTGAACATCGAACTCCAGGTTGACCGCCAGCCGCGCGAGACCCTGGTCTTCATTCCCGGTACGCACGTTACTTGGCACCACAAACTCCAGCTGCATGAAGGCCAGAATTCGATTTCCGTTTGGGCCTACGATCGCGCTCGTCAGAAATCGGCGGCCACTACCAGTATCACGTACCGGCCGGTGAAACGCCTGAACGCGCCGACCCCGGCCGACTCGAGCAATCAAGGAGAAACCAATGACTAACGAAAAGAAGGACGAAACCACCCCGACCGATACAGACGCCCCCAAGGGTTCGTCGCTCTCCGGTTGGGGCAGGATTTTTGAGGACATCTACAAAGGCCTCAAAGGGTCCTCGGCTGGCGGCATCATCGTCGGACTCGTGTACCTGTTCACGAAAGATGAGCGGGGACGGGAATTCCTGATCAAAGCCGTCCAGCTGACGAAGACCGGCATCGGGATCGGCCTGACCGAAATCGAACCGCTGGTCGAACACGTCAAGGGCTGGACGAAGGAACAGATACATCATTTCCAGCAAGCCATCAATCTAGCGCTTGGGACGCTGATCGTGACCGGAGCGGTCGTGGTCATGTCGACGGCCTTTATCCACCCGATGCTGTGGAAGGCAATCGCGGCGCTGGGCAGTTCGTTCCTGGTGATGTTCACGCTCCATACCCAGTTCGTCCGGGTTTGGCCACTGATTATGGCCTTGGGTCTGGCGGATGGGACGCTCACGGAGGGTTCCAAACTCAGCCTGGCAGGGGAGAGTATCAAGTCCTTTCCGGGTATGCTCATTGGCGGACTACGGCGTGGGGGTCTTGAAGGACTCGGCTGGATCGGTCAGATTTGGCGCTATATCGCCCTAACCTGCGTCTGGTTTACGGCCGGTGATATCTACATCACGGTCACGGACTTATATAAGGCTCCGGCGCTAATTTTCCTCGGCCTGATGACCGTCCCGATCCTGACCTTCATTCCTTTAGCCCTACGGTACAAGAAGGATGAGGATCGCGGGCCGCAGTTCAACACCCTGATGTATATCTGCGGATTTATTCTGCTGGACATCTTTGTCTGGTGCAATCTGTACGATGACATTCAGGTCGTCCTCCGTTACCCCGATTCGTGGATTCAGTTCTTCGGTCGCTTGGCGCTCATCTTGATCGCCCTGTGGGAAATCGGGATGTCCATCTATCTTTCCCTTCGATTTCGATCGAAGGACGATAAACGACTCGCCGGTCAATCGGGACCAGTCTACTCGTCGGGCGGCGTCATCTACACAAAAGCTCCGCCGATGCCGCACAATAACGTCGGCTGGATCGTTTCGGGGCTGGTGATCTGTTTCCTCGCTGTAACGGTCACGTGGATCGCAACGAACGGCACGTTGCCGGGTTTCCCAAAGGGACCCGACACGCCGACACCGCATCAGCAAAAAGTTGCGGTCGAACAGATGCAGAAGGCGCAGGAAAAGTTCGAAGCAGCACAGTTGCAGTACCAGGAAATGCAAAGGAAGCTAGCAGCACACGATGAATCCACCAGCGCGAATTACTAGCGCTGAACGCTCTTTCTATAACCCGTGCGGGGCATCAGATTTTACATCTGATTGCCCCGCTATTTTTTTGCAAAAAATCCTAGTGAATATAGGAACGGATCGACCCTGGGGTCGATCCGTTGATGTTGCATCAGAGTGAGCCGAAGAGTTTTTGTATTCCCTGGAGCCGAGGTGCTCGTATTACACCCTCACTACACCATGACTGCGGAATTTGTCTTTGGCGGAAGGCTAAGAGTACCCCAATGTAATCTGCGAGGAGAACATATCCCACAATGATCACAAAGGGAGCAGCCAGCATTACTGCTACCGGTATGTCAGCCACCACGAGCAACGCCAGGACCGCCAGAGTACAATTTGACCACTTGTGCCAAGCCGATCCAGTAATGATTTGGTGACTCGGTCTGACAAACGCGAAGTACCCGGTAATAATCAACAGATCGCGCGTCAGAAGTGGCCAATACCAACCGAGGTATTGCGGGTGGGTCCACAGTGCCACAGCGTACGCCGAATGAATCGAGAAACGGTCGACGGCGGCATCCAGAAAGCGTCGCTGAACACCATCAACCCCCAGCCCGCGGGCAATGACGCCATCAAGAACATCAGCAACGATTACTACTAGTAAGACCGTAATTGTTTGCCACAACCCCTGCCCTATGGCAACCCAGAGCAGCGCGGTCAACAACAATCGACTTAACGTGAGGGCATTCATGACGCCCTGAGCGGTTAAGCGCACGAAGAACCTCCTTATTGTTGGAATGAGCTAGAGTGAACTTTTCAATTTCGATTGGCGGGCCCAGGGGGATTCCCCCGCGGAGCGGGATCCCGCCTACCTTTCTTAGCTTCATAGGGGCGGGAGAACCCCCGATCTTCTCCGTGACCTCGCACTATGTCGCTTCGCGCCAAATGCGGGGCAGGCAGGGAGACTTTTTTCGCAGGGCGGGCCCAGGGGGATTCGAACCCCCGATCTTCTCCGTGACAGGGAGACGTGTTAACCGCTACACTATGAGCCCGCTCTGCGAACAAATGTTGTGACGTGCTGTGCCCCGCATAAGCCGAGCCGGGCGAGGCTCTGTGCGGGGTTAACCGCTACACTATGAGCCCGTGAATGCAAAATTGCAGGCGGAGTGTAGCATTCACCGCCCGGATTGTCCAGCCACGTAGGGTGCAAAAAGCCCCATTTCACGCTAGACTGTACCCATGCGTTGGATTCGTCATGAATTTTTTCTGGTGGCTGTTGGTGCCGGCGTGGTGACGCTGGCATTGTTTGGGCCAATGCTCCGGGGGCAGATGCCATTACCGCAAGCGAGTCTGGCGGGGATTCTGACCGGCCAGCCGGACCGGGCCGTGATTGATTCCATCTGGCGCGATCGAAGCGTTCAGGCGTTTCCATATCATCTTTTCGCTGTCACGGCCATCCAGTCCGGGCATCTACCCCTCTGGAACAATTTGATTTTCGCCGGGACGCCGTTTTTTGCTAACGGACAGTCCGGAATATTTTCACCATTCAAGGCACTTTTCTGGCCGCTGCCAGCCTGGCTGAGTTTCAATATCATTACCATCCTGCAGTCAGTCGTTGCTGGGCTCGGCATGTATTTGCTCGGACGAACATTAGGCTGGAAAAAACCAGCGGCTGTAGTTGCTGGACTGACACTGATTTTGAGTGCGCCATTTGTCATGCGTCTCACAGTGTTGTCGATGAGCGCGGTGATTGCCTGTTTGCCGTGGATACTGTTGGCAATACAAAAGTTGCAAATCACCTTGCGGTGGCGGTGGGCGGCGGCGACGGCCGCGGCTGTCGCCGCCGCCATCCTCGCCGGGCATGCACAGCTGGCCGTGTTGGTGACAGCCTATGGATTATTTTGGGCAATATTGACGTTCAAAAAAACCCAATGGCAACGACGGCTCATGATGGTCGTTGCAAGTTTCGTCGTTGGAATTATGGTGGGTGGAGTGATAATTCTGCCGATGAAGGAATCACTGGACAACGCCTACCGTGAACCGCAACCAGCTGGGTGGTCGCAGATTCTAACCTGGAAAAATCTCACCAGAGTGAGCATGAAACAGGCTGCAGGTTTATCAACAATGGTGGACCAGAATATTCTTGGGACCGAGCAATATTATCGCGGTCCGGCAAACTATCTCGAAGGGAATCTTTTTGTTGGACCGTTGGCTTTGTTGTTGGCATTGGTGTCAGTCGTTGCCTGGCGTGATCGCCGATGGAGGGGGACGGCCGCATTGGCGGGGCTGTTCATGGTTTTTATTGTTTTTCCCGGCACCTGGCAGCTCATCGGAAAACTTGTACCGTGGTTGTCAGTCACGCCGGTCTGGCGGATCTCATTCCTGTTGGCGTTTTCGGTTGCGCTATTGGCAGGCTGGGGGATGAACTGGTTTATTGGAAAGGGAAATAAACGTTGGTTCTGGAGTATCCCGGTAGCGATGGCGCTGATTAGCTTGTGGCAGTGGCAGGGGATTTTACCTTTCTCATCGCGGTCAATGCTGTTTCCGCCGAGTGATTTCATGAAGACGGTGAAAGCAACGGTCGGGGATGGGCGGCTGTGGCCGACACACGGCGCCCTAGACCAATATATGCCATACAACGTCCCGGTGATCTTTGGCTACGACTCGGTCTATCCGAAAGAGTATTTGGAATTGATGGAGTCGAATGCTGAACTGCGGAAACGGAACCAGCTTCATGCCCGTGATCTGAATGAGAAGATTTTCGACGTGACCGGCACAACGGCATTGCTCATCCGCGACCCGTTGCCAGCCGGTTGGACATTTGTGGCCAAGAGCGGGCCGTATACGTTAGCAAAACGCGATCAGGTTGTATCACCGATTCATACTGTGAAGCAGATGGTCTTTTCAACGAAAGCCAGTGATTTACAAAATATTGATCCGTCAACAACTGCTCTCGTGGCTGGTGGTTTTCAGTTCGTAGCCGATGCAGAAGCGAAAAGTTCAGTAACGAAGCAGAAGCAAACTGAAACCAAACTACAGGTTAGTGTAAAAGCCACCAATCCCACGGTGCTCGTCACAAATTTACAATACTACCCTGGGTGGAAATTAACGATTGATGGTGATCGTGCTGAAATGGCAAAATTACGAGTCAATCACGCCTTCCTAGGTGCGCAGGTGAAAACCGGCGACCACGTCTACACCTTTAGCTATCAGCCACGAAGCTTCATGCTCGGTGGGCTACTGAGTATTATTGGATTGCTTGGATTGGCCAAGTTGTTCTGGCTTGACCGCAAGCAAAACAAAACACCCGCGGTCTAGCGGGCGTTGTGGTTGAAGAGTTACTTGACCTTCGCAACAATCTCGGCGAAGACCTTTGGATGATTGTTGGCGAGCTCCGAAAGCATTTTGCGATCGATGGCGATTTTCGCGACTTTGAGTTTGCCCATGAAGACGCTGTAGCTCATCCCATTGATACGGGCGGCGGCGTTGATCCGGACCTGCCAGAGTTGGCGGAACTCACGCTTCTTCAGGCGGCGGTGCTTATAGGCATGACGACCGGCCCGGGTCGCGGCGGTCTTGGCTTTCTTGATCTGATTCTTCCGGCCCCACTTAAAACCCTTGGTGACCTTGAGAATATTTTTTCGCCGCTTGACGTGGGCGACACCTCGTTTTACGCGCATGGTAGTTTAGGAATAAGGGAGTAAACGCTTGGCGTTTTTTTCGTCGGCCGGGTGCATACTAACGTCGCGGCGCTTATTCATCGTCGTTTGGCCGCGGTCGCGCGAGTTGAAGTGGTCCTGACCAGCTTTGCGCTTCATCAGTTTATTCTTCCCGGTCACGCGAAAGCGCTTGGCGGTGGCTTGGTGGGTCTTGAGCTTTTTCGGCATACCCCGTTAGAGGCTTACTTGTTGAGAGTGAATAATAGTTGGTTTCCAGCCACCGGAAGAGGGAGCCTCTAACGGGGCATAGGGTTCGAGGATACAAGAAAGTCTGGCGCCCGTCAAGGGTGGGCGGAATCGTGAGATCCTTCGCACGGCTCAGGATGACCCCCACACCAATGCTGATGTCAGCATTGGTGTGGGGGTCACTTTTTACGACCTACCGTGGCGTACAGCCGGTTACCCATCTGTGTGACCTGCTGTTCGACCAGGATATCGTCGCCGAGCATGGCGATGAAATCGTTGACGTGTTGCTTGGCTAGGGCGGCGTGGGCGTTTTCCCGGCCCCGCAGGCGCATTTCAATCTGGACCTTGTGACCTTCATCGAGGAACTCCAAGGCTTTGGCCTTGCGGGTTTCTTTGTCGTGTTGGCCGATTTTGAAGGTCAGGCGGATGCCCTTGAGTTCAACTTTCTTCTGCTGAGCCTTGGCTTTGCGCTCCTGTTTTTCCTGCCTAAACTGGAAGGCGCCGTAGTCGAGGATTTTGCAGACCGGCGGCTTCGCCATCGGCGCGACCTCAACCAAATCAAACCCGCGGGATTGGGCGAGGGCTAGGGCGTCGCTGGTCGCCATCTCTCCGAGATGCTTGCCCTCGTTGTCGATGACGACGACGAGGGGGACTCGGATTTGATGGTTTATGCGGAAACGTTTTTCGGGAATGGTGGTCGGGGTTAACGGTAAGGTCTAGCTAGGGGAGTATAGGGGGTTTATACTTTAACTTCAAGGGGGAACTAGCTAGCGACGGTAAAGGTTTTAATTATGCGTTCATTATTTTGGCCGTCATCACCAATTCGCGTGTCACGAATCTGCCAGAGAATTGATTGCGATTTAACATAGTAATAGAAGACCGTTTGACCGGTCACATTAACCCTAAATCTCGCCGCCTCAATATTTCCAAGGGTAACGGACGTTTTTTCAACAAAACCTGCAGGGAATGGTTCCTGGAACCCTTCGGCCGCCCATGCATACGTGGCGCTGTTCGATGCGTCGTTCAGGTACTCTTCAAAGTACACCGAATAGTCAGGTCCCTGGCCTTGTTTTGTGTCAGCATCACCCGTTGTGGTGTCGGACAATTTAATGACGGAGGCGGGAAAAATATATCCACTGGTGATAGTTTGCTCATACGTTGTTGGGTATTGCACAGACCAACCCCTGTTGCTCGTATACGTCTTCCATCCGGCGGTGGGATCTGTCGCAGAATTAGTGTTCGCGTTTGCGACAAGGTTTGTATTGTTGTTTACGGCAGTATTTGAATTTTGGCGTACTACACCATTTGTGTTGGTTTTTGTTGTTTTTCGGGTCGCGTCTGGATTGATCGACGTATCAATCAAGAACAAAAACGCGACAACGGCAAACGCCATGATCGCGATGACGAGGGGAGTGGAGAAGCCTTTGTGCGTTGGGGTTTTCAAGGGCTAGTAGTCGAAACGATAAACTGTTCCGTTCTCGCCCAACATGATGCCATAATTGGTTCCGAGGCTCAAACTATTGACTCGATAGCCGACATTAAATGGTGTTGTCGTATCTAAAGTTTTTCCATCGAAGAACCACGGCCCGACAAGCCAGAGAGATTTTAACCATTCGACTTTCGCCTGTTGGTTCTGAGGATATCCAAGATCCGTTATTACAGCCCCATCATATTTCATCAGGTGTTGTTTGGCAAAACCGGATAGTAACCAATAATTGCCGTTCCAGCCAAACTCATTAACATAGTTTGAAGGATCAAGTCCGGGAACAACTGAAAACGTTGTCCCATCATAGCGATATAGTTTATCGTGGTTTCCGCCGGTGAGTATTGCAAATATGAAGTATGAACCATTCCAAACAATGCGACCAAAAATACGAGGTTCTTCGATATTTGGGACTTGGGAGGTTAGATCAACGAATGTGTGGCCATCGTATTTGACGATGTGCCCTGGATCGACGGCCATCAACCAATATGACCCATTCCAAGAAAATGTTTCGCCGCCATACACCGTCCGAGGGACGGCCGCATCCAAGGCATCGCTCAAGTCTTGCCACATCTCGCCATCAAACGAATACAGGTGTCCTTTGCCCCCCACCTCGATCGTGGCGATTAACCAGTAATTACCATTATTTGCAATCGGACCGCTGACAATTTTCCAAACCGAACCGGACGTGCCCGGAAGTGCGATTTTTTCAGAAATATCAGTAATCTTCTTTCCATCGTAAAAATAAAGATACCCTCCGCCCGAGATCAGTGCATTAGTTCCCATCACGCTTACGGCTCGTAAACCGCCTTCGCCGGGCCAGTTTATCAATGAGGAAATCTCCGTTACAGACTTGATGGGGTTTGTATTGTCCAAATCGACGTTGCCATCTATGAATGAGAAAGTTCTTATAATGTTATCCCAAGTTGAAGTTTCCCCGCCCTGATCCAGTTTAAATGTAACTGTATTATGGTCGATGAATGCTGAGTTTGGCGGAGTGAGAGTGGGAAAGCCTTTAAAAAACCTTCCGAAAATTCCGGCAATCACGATGTCTGATGGAGTGGCGGTTGACTGAACAATATTTGTTGAAAGGGTAAAATTCGTGAAAGGATCTGTCTGATCAAATTTCATCGGGAACATGGTGACAGCAAATTGCGGGACAGTGCTATCAGCTGACGTGTATGCTTGGACCCCGTCGTATTCGATATTTAAATACGAGACCGGTTTTTCTGTTACTGTCCAATCTTCTGGGTATTTGAAGCTAAGCCCATACTTTTGATTTGAGTAAGTCTTCCAGTTAGCAGTTATATCAATGACCGTATTTGTATTTTCATTTGTTGTTTTGTTGACGTTTTCATTCGCAACACTATTTGTATTAGTGACTGGGCAATCTGAAAATTCACAATTCGGCCCCGATCGTCCAACATAACTTCCATCAGGACATTGCTTTGCCTCCATCGTGCAGGCTACAGTATTAGTGTTTTGGTTCGATGTTACATTCACATTAACCACATTCGTATTTTTTCGGGTCCCATCCGGATTCATCGACGTATCAATCAAAAACAAAAACGAGACGACCGCGAAGGCCATGATCGCGATAACGAGAGGAGTGGAATAGCCACGGCGCATAGAGAACAAATTAATTGGTGGAAGCGAACGAGCCAATGACCGTTTCCCAATCAGTCTGATTAGGAAAAGCGTTGAAAATTATGGCGGTACTTCCGTCCATTGCAATAAACGATGCAGGGGTAGAACCAATGTCTGTAGTATAAACAACCTCTGTACCTTGAACCCCGTTGATAGCACCTTCCCTTTGATTTGTAACTCGGGTTGAGCCACCAAGCGAGTTGATTCGATCAATTTCTTGCCGTACGCTCCAATTTTCTTTTACCGAAATAAACGGAAGCGGCCCCGGGGGGTTGATTGGAAAAAAGGCCACAACGTATGACCCCTCGTTGTTGTATCCGGTTGTATAGAGCTTGTAACTCCACGAAGGGGGGTAGTGAACATTAAAACTATATTTAGAATCTTCATACGTCTTCCACCTGGCGGTCGGGCTAATGAAAGTAAAAGTAGAGAGTATTGTCGGATCTTTCTTTAATTCATTATTAGTCCTAACTATAAAAAGTTTTTGATTATAGATCGAATAGATTTCAACCAACCCAAATTCAGCTAAATCAAGTCGGACGGCTGGCTGTCCACCAAGAGTCGTTTGGATCTTGGTGCCATTTGTTACAACGGCTTCATTATATATATTGTCTAGAGTTCTTGAGGTGGTGGCAACTTCAATAGAATCGACGATCTCAGTTTGAGAGAGATTGAACCAAACTTTATTTGGAGTCATAGTATTATCTATCTTCCAGTCACTTGGGTGTTTGATTGAAAAACCCAAACTCGTATTTGTATACGTCTTCCATCCGGCGGTGGGGTCGGGAGCGGTGTTTGTATTTTGGTATGCCGCATTTGTATTCGTCGCCGGACACTCCCCAAACTCACAATTTGGTCCGGTTCGTCCAACCGCCGACCCATCGGGACATAGCTTAGCCTCAAGTGTGCAAGCGGCTTGATTAGTATTCTTGGTTGTTGTTTTTCGCGTTCCATCCGGGTTGATCGCGGTATCAATCAAAAACAAAAATGAGACGACAGCAAACGCCATGATCGCAATGACGAGGGGAGTGGTAAATCCTGCTCGTCCTGAGCCGGGTCGAAGGATGTGAGTGTTTTTCATGTCGGTGTTTACATTGCAATGATATCGACCTTTGCAACGATTGTCTATATGGATACAGGCTCTAAGGACCTTGACCCAGCACCACTTTTTTACCCGAAAAAAGTGGTGCTGGGCGCTTTCTAATCAATAGCTTAGCAACACCTGCAGGGGTGTTTTGAGGTTCAGCCCAAGGTGGAGACGCTCATTATTGTAGTACGGTAAATAGTTCACCAGGGCCTGTCGGTAGGCCTGGATCGTTGGCGCCACCTGGT